>Ga0209724_1000252_pt1 | contig 54595 bp, 55 predicted proteins | sample grotaG_FD_184143 | JGI IMG/M metagenome (GOLD analysis project Ga0209724, IMG submission 184143) | Glacier valley bacterial and archeal communities from Borup Fiord, Nunavut, Canada, to study Microbial Dark Matter (Phase II) -... | ecosystem: Environmental > Aquatic > Freshwater > Ice > Glacier ... | reverse complement strand
GATGTTGCGGTTGGTCGCATTCAGCAACTTCGCTTCCAGCTGCCACTGCGGCGTGAAGCGCCAGCGCGCGCGCAGGTCCAGCGTTTCATAGGCGCCGAGGTCGGCCCCGCCATCGGGCCGCTTGCCCACGGCAAGCACCGCCGCACCGAAGCTCCATGCGCCCATGTCGTAGTCGGCACTCAGGCTTTCCTGATGGGCCGCGCGGCGCGCCAGGCGCTTGTTCTGGACCAGGTCCTGCGCATCCAGCACGTCGAGCGTTGCCGCCATGCGCAAGCCGCCCCAGCGGTGCGTGGCCGAGAGCGTGCCGCCGCGCAGCCGGGCCTCGCCGATGTTGCGCGCGCAGCCGTACTGGTAACTCGGGTCGGCCGGGCACAGCGCGTTGTTCGTCTCGTAGCCGATCATGTCGCGCACCCGGTTCTCGTAGGCGATGGCCGACACCTCGGTAGCGCCCGATCGCCAGGTCAAGCCGAGCTCGATGCTGCGGCCTTTTTCGGGCGTGACGGTGGGCACGCCGTAGCCGGGGTAGAACAGTTCGTTGAAGCTCGGTGCGCGGAAGGTGCTGCCGCCGAGCACGCGCACGCGCAGGCCCTTCGCGACTTCCATGCTCCAGCCCAGGCGCCCGGTCGGGTTGCCGCCATAGACCGAGTTGCGGTCCTGGCGCACGTCGGCCTGCAGCGTGTGCGCCCCGAACTGGCCGCTGTAGCCGAGCACCAGCGCGTCGTTGCGCCGGCTCTCGTCGGCATTGAACGAGTCGGAGTGCGCGCGCTCGGTCAGGTGCTCGACGGCGGCGACGACCTGCTGGCCCGCCAGCGGCGTCCACGCGCCTTGCAGCGTGAACTGATCGCGCTGGGTGCGGAAGCGGTTGATCTCGGTGCCGCCGCTCTTCAGGTCGTCGTCGCTGTGCGCAGCCTGTGCGGTCAGCGCCAGGCCCGGGCCGAACTCGCCGCGGTAGTCGAGCGACTCGATGCTGGTCTTGAGCTTGTTGCGGAAGTCGGGCGTGGCGTCCTGGTTGAAGTTGTTGGACGCAAGGTACTCGCTCGCGTCGTACTGCGCGTTCAAGCGGCTCTCGATCAGGTTCACGCCGACGCGCTGGCCCGCCGCCGGCGTGAAGCCGAACTTGAGCTGCGCGGTGTCGCGGGTGTAGCCGTCGTCGTCGGGGTTGTAGTTGCCGAACCGGTCACCGGCCTTCAGTGCCGACACACCCCGCGAGCTTTGGCGGCTCAGCGACGCGGCATAGTCGAAGCCGCCTTGAGCGCCGCTCACGCCCACGCTGCCGTCGAGCGAGCGGTGGCCGCCGACCGCCAGGTTGCCGGCCACGCGCGGCTCACCCTCGCCGCGCCGCGTGAAGATCTGCACCACGCCGCCCACGGCGTCAGCGCCGTACAGGCTGGAGCCGGGGCCGCGCAAGACTTCGATCCGCTCGATCTGCGAGAGGCCGATCGCCTCGAACTCGACCTGGCCGAGCGTGGCCGAGCCGACCCGCACGCCATCGATCAGCACCACCGTGTTGCCCGAGCCGGCGCCGCGAATGAACACCGCTGCGCTCTGCCCGGGGCCGCCGGTGCGGGAGACCTGCACGCCGGCCTCGCGGCGCAGCAGGTCTTCGATGGAATCGGCCGTGCTCTCGCGGATACGCTGTGCGTCGATAACCACCACGTCGGCCGTGACGCGGTCGAGCGGCAAGGGCTCACGGCTGCCGCTGATGACGACTGCGGACAGCTTTGTCTGGGCGAAGGTGGGCGCTGCAAACGCAGCGAGCAGGGCAAGGCAAAGCACGGTCGGTACGCGCGCAGAACGCGGTACTGCCGGAAGCGCGCGAAGCGCCGGGTGACAAGTTCTCATGGTGAAGGAAGGGTCCGGACAACATGCAACCGCCTGCTTCCCCGCGGGTGGTTGCGACATGGGCGCCGCCTCATGGAAGCGCCCGCTCGTTGGCCGGTATCCGGGCTGGCGGACCAAACCCTGCGACCTTCCCGAGGGCCTTGCGGTCCTCAGTGGTGTGTGCGCAGTGTCAGAAGCGTTGCGATGAACACGCGGCTTCGTCCGCCGTACCGTTGCGGGGGCAGCGCAGTTTCGGCTGCCACACACCCGGTGTGACTTCCTTCTGCTTCCCGTTTAACTGTGCCGGCATGAACGCCGGCACGGGCACCAACGGGCGGAAGTGTAAGCGGTCGCCGCCTCTACAATCAAACGTGACCTCAGCTTCAACACGCGCCATGTCGAAGATCGAAGAACTCGCCGACCGGGTTGAGCGCCTGCTCCTGCGGCACGACGAGTTGCAACGAACGAATGCGCTGCTGGAGCAACAGGTGTCCCAGGTGCAGCATGAGCGCGACAACCTGCGCTCTCGCTTGAATGCCGCGCGCAGCCGCATCGATGCGCTGCTCGAGCGGCTGCCCGCCGAGCCCGCGCCGGACAAGCAGAACAGCGGCGCGCGCAACGCCGAGAGCACGCCATGAAGCAGATCGAAGTCACGATCCTCGGCCAGAGCTATTTGCTCGGCTGCCCCGAAGGCGGCGAGATCGCATTGCTCGAAGCGGTGAGCAATGTCGACCGTGAAATGGGCGCCATTCGCGATGGCGGCAAGGTCAGGGCACGCGAGCGCATCGCCGTGCTCGCAGCGCTCAATCTGGCGTACGCGCTGGCGGGCCGACCGGAGGTGCGAAGCAGCACGTCAACAGCCGAACCGGCGGGCCTTGCGGTGCCCGGCGAGGTCGACATCGACAACCTCATCCGGCGCCTCGATCAAGCCCTTGGCGCGAACGGGCAATTGCTCTGATTCAGCCGTGCGCGGCGCGGTGTCGGGCATAGAATGAAGTTGTCCGTTGCATTCGCGTGAGCTTTATATTTCCTTGAACCGATGCTCTTTGAGCAAGGGCTTGGAACATCGCCGGGTTGGTGTGATCGTCTCGCGTCAGATGAACCCGAAGCCCGGCTGACCTCGCCCACCTGAACTACCTGGGTTCAGGAATGCGGCTCACGGTATGCGGCGGACACCCTGACACCCCCTCTTTCCTTGGCGCGGCGCCCGAGCGCGGCCGCCCGGAGCCGCAGCATGTATTGGTTGATGAAGAGCGAGCCCGCAGAGTGCTCCATCGACGACCTCGCGCGCGCACCGAAACGCACCGTGCCCTGGGTCGGCGTGCGCAACTTCCAGGCGCGCAACTTCATGCGTGACGGCATGCGTGTCGGTGACGGCGTGTTGTTCTATCACTCGTCCTGCGCCGAGCCCGGCGTGGCGGGGCTGGCCGAAGTGGCACGGCTCGCCTACCCCGACGCGACGCAGTTCGACGCCATGAGCCCGTACTTCGACGCCCGATCGGACCCCGCCCACCCGCGCTGGTTGAACGTCGACGTGAAGCTCGTTCGCAAGACCGTGCTGCTGCCGCTGGCCGAACTGCGCGCCGCGCCGGAACTGGGCACGATGCAGGTGCTGAGGCGCGGCAATCGGCTGTCGATCACGCCCGTCACGCCGGACGAATGGGCTGCCGTGCTGCACCGGCTCGGCGGATGAGCTTTGATCTGGGTTGGGCGCTCGTCCTGGAGTTGCTGCTGCTAGGCGCATGCACAGGCTTCCTGGCGGGCTTGTTCGGCATCGGCGGCGGCATGCTGCTGGTGCCGTTCATGACCTTCGTTCTGTCGGCGCGCGGCATGCCTGCGCAGCTGGTGGTGAAGATGGCCATCGCCACGTCGCTCGCGACCATCTGCTTCACGTCGATGGCGTCGGTGCGCGCGCATCACCGTCACGGCGCAGTGCGCTGGGACATTGTGCGCAAGCTCGCGCCGGGCATCGTGCTCGGCTCGCTGCTCGGCGCGCAGATCGCCAAGGCCATGCCGACGCAGGTGCTGAGTGTTCTGTTCGCCGTCTTCATCACCTTCTCGGCCACGCAGATGTTGCGCGGCCGCAAGCCGGTGCCGACACGCGAACTGCCATCGGCCGCGCCGCTGTTCGGCGTGGGCAGCGTGATCGGGCTGCTGGCCGCGCTGGTCGGTGCGGGCGGCGCTTTCGTCTCGGTGCCGTTCATGAGCTGGTGCAACGTGAAGATGCACAGCGCAGTGGCCACTTCGGCGGCGCTGGGGTTTCCAATCGCGGTGGCGGGAACGGTCGGTTATGTGATCGCCGGCTGGTCGCTGCCCAACATGCCGGGCGGCGCGGTCGGCTTCATCTACCTGCCTGCACTGGTCACCATTTCACTGGCCAGCGTACTGACTGCGCCGCTTGGCGCCGGGGCAGCGCACCGGCTGAACGTGGCCCAACTCAAACGCGCATTCGCCGTGCTGCTCTATGCACTGGCCGTGTACATGGCGATCAAGGCCGCTCACCTCTGATATTTCAGGCCGCCCCGAGCTCGAAGCGAATGCTCGCCAGCGTGACGTGGTTGCCGCCGCGCTTGCGCGCCTCTGCAAGTGCCACGTCCGCAGCCTGCATCAGCTCGTCTTCGCCGTGCGCGGTGTGCGGGAAGCTCGCGACGCCCATCGACACGGTGAAGCCGAGATCGCGGCCGTCGAGCACGACGATCTGCGTTGCGCACTGGCGGCGCAGCCCCTCCATGCGCGAGTGCGCGGTCGCAAGGCCGACCCCCGAGAGCAACACCGCGAAGCGGTATTCATCGAGCCGGCACGACGCATCCATGGCGCGCGTGTTGCCACGCAGCAGCCGGCCCAGCGCTTCGAGAATGCGCGTGCGCGCCGGAACGCCGAGCGCGCTGACGGCTTCGGTGAACGGGTCGAGCGCGATCAAGACCAGCGCGAACTCGCGGTGCTCGCGTGACGACAAGTCGACCTCGCGGCGCAACTGGTCGTCGAAGTGGACACGCTCGTACAGGCCCGTGGCCTGGTCGCGCAGCCCCTGGTCCGGCGTGTCGCGCCGCTGCGATTCGGCCGTAACTTGCTGTTGCTCGAGCTGTGCAAGGGCTTGCTGAAGTTGTTGATCGCGCTGGTGGGCGGAAGTCTGCTCAACCCAGACGCTCAGCACGTGGCGGGCGGGCGTGCCGTCGGTGCGTGGCAGCGCCGTTCGTGTGACGCTGAACTCGCGCTTCAGGCCGTTGCGCTCAACGCGGTGCGCGCTCAGCGTGGGCGAGGCATGAGCCAGCGCGGCCTGCTCGGCGGCCCGGATGGCGCTGCTTTGCGGCAACTCCATCAGGTCGAGGTCGGTGGCACCGAGCATGTCGGCCGGCGCGCGACCGAACAACTCGGCCATGCGCGGGTTCACATAGACATAGCACCCGCTCGCCACTTCCTTGACGGACGTGAGCGCCTGGAGGTGGTCCAGTGTTCTTAGCATCGCACCGACCAGAGCAGCACAGTCGGCGCCGACGGCGAGCGCCAGCGCTCGCGCAGTTTCGGTTCGGTCAGAAAGCATTGGAGAGTTGGCATCGTTCATGAACCAGGCACTTTCTTGACAGCTTCTCGACAGCACCCAACCCATTTGTTCTGACCTGCGCGTGCGAACTTGTTCCTGCAGGCTGCGCTTGACAAGCGAATCACAGGCGCGCGCATCCAGAAACCCTTTACTTAATGATATCGCCCCGGCGGCCGGGCGATCCGCAGAGAAGCAGTGCGAACCAGCGCGCGCCCAATATCCGGGCATGGTATTCGCATGGTGCATCGCCGACAGCTCGGCACCACAAGAGTGCCGACCAATTCGCAAGGGGTCACGTGTGTCATCGCTCAAGAGTTTTCTGAAGTCCGGGCACTCGCCCACCCTGTTTGCAGCGTTCCTGTACTTCTCGTTCTCGTGCTCCATCTGGGTGCTGAACGGGGCGATGGCGCCGTTCATCACCGAGACCTACCAGCTCGGGCCTGCAGAGAAGGGCCTGATGCTGTCGATCCCGATCCTCGCCGGCGCCTTGATGCGCTTTCCACTCGGTGTGCTGGCGCAGTACATCGGCCGCAAGAAGGCCACGCTGGTCGAGATGGGGCTGATCGCCGTGGCCATGCTGTACGGCTTCTTCCTGGTCGACAGCTTCAACGACCTGCTGAAGATGGGCGTGCTGCTGGGCATCGCCGGCGCGAGCTTCGGCGTGGCGTTGTCGCTCGGAGCGGGCTCGTTCCCGCCGCAACACAAAGGGTTGGCGATGGGCCTGGTGGGTGCGGGCAACGTCGGCACGGCGGTGTCGGTGCTGGTGGCGCCGCCGCTTGCGCAGTGGCTGGGCTGGCAGGCGGTTTACGGCGTGGCGGCGGTCGCCATCATGATCCCGCTGGTCGTGATGATCGTGTTCGCGCGCGAACCCGACGACGTGGACAGCCATGCCAGCTTTCGCGAGCACATCGCCTGCCTGTTCGAGAAAGACGGTTGGACCTTCAGCCTGATTTACGGCATCACTTTCGGTGGCTTCATCGGCCTGACCACCTTCCTGCCGACCTACTACTTCGACCAGTTCCACGTCAGCAAGGTGCAGGCCGGCCAGCTCACCATGCTGGCGGCCTTCATGGCCGCCGCCTTGCGCGTGGCCGGAGGGTGGATCTCCGACCGATGGGGCGGCGTGAACACGCTCACGCTCGTGCTGGTGGTGGTCACGGTGACGCTGCTGCTGATCGCCTCGACGACCGGCTCGCTGGTGCTGACCACCCTGCTGATGATGCTGTGCTTCGCTGCCCTCGGCGCGGGCAATGGCGCGCTGTTCCAGCTGGTGCCTTTGCGCTGGCCCACCAGCAGTGCGGTGGGGGGCTCGATGATCGGCGAAGTCGGTGCGCTGTGCGGCGGCCTGGTGCCGTCAACGATGGGCTTACTGAAACAGCGCACCGGCAGCTACGCGGGCGGCTTCGTGGTGTTCGCGGTGCTCACGGTGATCGTGCTCGTGGTCATGCGAACGATGCAGATACGCTGGACCCGAACCTGGGCCGAAAAGGGCGGGCGGGCGCGCCTGGCGCCGGCAGAAATCAGCGTGGCAGGAATAACAGCCAGAACACCACGAGCGCGTTGACCACCACCGAGACGCCGAGCGCGACCCTCCACAGCAGCGTCGGGTCGCGCAGCGCCAGGGGCGATGGGGCAGCCGCGCCGAGCGGCCGCGAGGCGCCACGCTCGAGCGCGATGATCAACTCTTCGGCGGTCTCGAAGCGCAGCTTCTTGTCGAGCGCCACGGCCTTGAGTGCGACATGGTCGAGCCAGATGGGAACGTGGGGCTGCAGCCGCGACGGCGGCTTCGGGTCGCGCCGATAGCGCTGCTTCTGGTAGGGCTCGATCTCACCGTAAGGCAAGTGGCTGGTCAACAACTGGTAAAGCGTGGCACCCAGCGCGAACAGATCGGTGCCCGCATCGACCGGCTCGTCGCTCCACAACTCCGGGTTCATGTAGCTGGGCGTGCCGGCGTGCAGCGCGCGCTGCTCCGCCGGCTCGTTGCCCGACACCGCCACGCCGAGGTCGAGCAGACGCACCTGCCCGTCGTCGCCGAGGTGCAGGTTGCCCGGCTTCACGTCCCGGTGCACCACGCCCAGACGGTGCAGCCGCGCCAGGGCCCGGGCCGCTGCCAACACCCATGCCACCACGTCGGCCACCGGCAGGTTCGTGGCACCGCGCTGGGCGGCCAGTTGTTCCAGCGTCTGCCCGCTGTGCCAGTCGTAGAGCAGGTAGAAGGCGCTGGCGTCGTGGGCTTCGTCGATGCGCACGAAGCCCGTCGCCTCGCGCTCGCACACGCGCGCCGCGAGCCACGCTTCATGCGCGAGCATGGCGCGCTCCTGCTCGTCGCTGGCGCGCAAGGGGTGCAGCGTCTTCAGCGCTTTCAGCCTGCGCGTGCCAATGTGCCGCACCTGGTAGAGGAGGTGCACCCCGGTGTCGGCGACGAGTGCGGTGACCACGTGGCCGTCGAGCTCTTCGCCGAGCTTCAGGCGTGGCGGCACGGGCAGCATGCGGCCGGCAACAAGCGCATCTTCGAGCCGCGAGCGCGCCAGGCCGAGCACACGCACGACCAGTGCGGTCGCGTTGTCCTGCCCACCTGCCGCCAACGCCGCCTGCACCAGCGCGGCACTCGCCTGCTGCGCGCTGCCCCGGCCCGCCAGCTGCACGATCCGGGCTTGCGGCAACGGGCCGTGCACGCCATCGGAGACGAGTACGAACGTGTCGCCCGGGTGCAGCTCACCTTGCAGGTAGTCGACGCGGACCGCGTCTTCCTGCCCCATGGCCCGCGTCAAGCGGCTCTTGAAGTCGGGGTGATCGAGGCAGTGGTCCTGCGTCAGGCGGCGGCACTCGGCGCCGCGCAGCAGGTAGGCGCGCGTGTCGCCGACATGGCCCAGCGTCCAGGTGTGGCCGCGAAGGGCCAGCGCGGTGAGCGTGCTCATCGCCGATTCGCTGCTGCGCCGGTTGTGGGAGGCGAGCCAGCTGTTCTGCGCGCCGATCACGCGATCGAACACGACGGTGGTGTCCCAGGTCGGCGGCGCGGCGAAGAAGTCTTCGACCAGTGCGGTGACACTGGTCTGTGCCGCCATGCGCCCGCCACCACCGGCCGACACACCGTCGGCGATGGCCGCGATGAAGCCCAGTGCCTCCTCGAAGGGCGCCGGGCGCTGCGCGGCAGCGAAGTCCTCGTTCTCGGCGCGCGGGCCGCGCTCGCTGGCGTGGCCGATATCGACATCAAAGCTCATGTGCGGGAATGCTCAGTCACGGTGCAAGCGCCATATCGGTGCGTGTCGGTGGGGCGCATTGCCCACAAAGCAAGAATCCTGCGCAGTTGCGGTGCGGTAGGCACCGCGAGGCGACACCTTTGCGCGTCATGGCTGGCACCTACCTTGCTCGTTTGTACGTAGCCACCGCACGGGCCGTGGCGCCAAGGACTGTTGATGAAGAAGATGAAACTGGTGATGGTCGGCAATGGAATGGCCGGCGTTCGCACCCTCGAAGAACTGATCAGAATCGCCCCCGACCTCTACGACATCACCGTGTTCGGCGCCGAGCCGCACCCGAACTACAACCGCATTCTGCTCAGCCCGGTGCTGGCCGGCGAGCAAACGCTCGAAGAAATCGTGCTCAACCCGCTGAGCTGGTACCAAGAGAACCACATCACGCTGCACCTGGGCCGCAAGGTTGTCGACATCAACCGGCGCACCCGCGTGGTGACGGCCGACGACGGCACCGAAGCCGAATACGACCGGTTGCTGATGTGCACAGGCTCGGTGCCCTTCATCCTGCCGGTGCCGGGCAAGGAGCTGGAAGGCGTGATCGCTTACCGCGATATCCACGACACCAACACGATGATCGAGGCCGCCACGAAGTACAAGCACGCCGTCGTCATCGGCGGCGGCCTGCTCGGCCTGGAAGCAGCCAACGGGCTGATGCTGCGCGGGATGCAGGTGACGGTCGTGCACATCATGCCGTGGCTGATGGAGCGCCAGCTCGACATCGTGGCCGGCCAGCTGCTGCAGAAGTCGCTCGAAGACCGGGGCCTGAAGTTCCTGATCGGCGCGCAGACGCAGGCGCTGATCGGCGACAAGGACGGCCGGGTCATGGCAGTGCAGTTCAAGGACGGCACCGAGGTACCCGCCGATCTGGTGGTCATGGCCGCCGGCATCCGCCCGAACACCGAACTGGCCGTGAAGATCGGCCTGCACTGCGGGGTGAACAACCGCAGCGGCATCGTGGTCGACGACACCATGCAGACCGTGACCGACCCGCGCATCTATTCCATCGGCGAGTGCGCTGCGCACCGGGGCACCGTTTACGGCCTGGTGGCGCCGCTGTTCGAGCAGGGCAAGGTGTGCGCCACGCACCTGGCGCAGTTCGGCATCGGCCGCTATACCGGCTCGCTCACGTCGACCAAGCTCAAGGTCACGGGCATCGACCTGTTCTCGGCCGGCAACTTCACCGGCGGCGAGGGCTGTGAAGAGATCGTGATGAGCGACCCGTACGGCGGCGTCTACAAGAAGCTCGTCATCAAGGACGACAAGCTCGTCGGCGCCTGCATGTACGGCGATACGGTCGACGGCTCGTGGTACTTCAAGCTCCTGCGCGAAGGCCGCACCATTCACGACATCCGCGACAAGCTGATGTTCGGCGAATCGAACATCGGCGACACCGGCCACGAAGGCCATAGCAAGGCCGCCACCATGGCCGACACCGACGAGGTGTGTGGCTGCAACGGCGTGACCAAGGGCGCCATCTGCAAGGCCATCAAGGAGAAGGGGCTTTTCACCATCGAAGAGGTGAAGAAGCACACCAAGGCCAGCGCCTCGTGCGGCTCGTGCACCGGGCTGGTCGAGCAGCTGTTGATGTTCACCGCCGGCGGCGACTACTCCAAGCCACCGACCAAGAAGGCGATGTGCGGCTGCACCGACGCCAGCCACCAGGAGGCGCGCGAGGCCATCAAGGAACAGCACCTGCTGACGATCGACAGCGTCTACAAGGCGCTCGGCTGGCGCACGCCGAACGGCTGCGCAAGCTGCCGCCCGGCGGTCAACTACTACCTCATCAGCTCCTGGCCGAAAGAGGCGAAGGACGATCCGCAGTCGCGCTACATCAACGAGCGCAGCCACGCCAACATCCAGAAAGATGGCACCTACTCGGTGATCCCGCGCATGTGGGGCGGCGAGACCACGTCGAGCGAGTTGCGGCGCATTGCCGATGCGGTCGACAAGTACAAGATCCCGACCGTCAAGGTCACCGGCGGCCAGCGCATCGACCTGCTCGGCGTCAGGAAGGAAGACCTCGTCAACGTCTGGAAAGACATAGGCATGCCCAGCGGCCACGCCTATGCCAAGGCACTGCGCACGGTCAAGACCTGCGTAGGCAGCGAGTGGTGCCGCTTCGGCACGCAAGACAGCACGCAGATGGGCAAGGACCTGGAGCGCGCGATGTGGCGCATGTACGCACCGCACAAGGTGAAGTTCGCCGTCAGCGGCTGCCCGCGCAACTGCGCCGAGTCGGGCATCAAGGACGTCGGCATCATCGGCGTCGACTCGGGCTGGGAGATGTACGTGGGCGGCAACGGCGGCATCAAGACCGAAGTCGCGCATTTCTTGGTAAAGCTCAAGACGCCCGAGGAAGTGCTGGAGTACACCGGTGCCTTCTGCCAGCTCTACCGAGAGGAAGGCTGGTACCTGGAACGCACGGTGCACTACATCAGCCGCGTGGGCCTGGAGCACGTCAAGAAGAAGATTCTCGAAGACGCACCGATGCGCAAGGCACTGTGGGCGAAGCTGCAGTTCTCGCTCGACGGTGAGCCCGACCCGTGGTTCGACTTCGACAAGGCGGCGGTCGATACGCGCCAGTTCACCGCCGTGGGAGCAGCCTGAAATGACAACCCCAAACTCACTGCGTTCGTTGCCCCCAAGGGGCGCGTCACTTCCTTCGGGCGGCCGGGCGGAACTGACATGAGCGAGTGGAAAAGCATCTGCCGCGTCGACGACATTCCCGTGCTCGGCGCACGCCGCGTGGAGCGCGCACAAGGCATTGCGGTGGCGGTGTTCCGCAACAGCGAAGACAAGGTGTTCGCGCTGCTCGACCACTGCCCGCACAAGGGCGGCCCGTTGAGCCAGGGCATCGTGTTCGGCGAGAGCGTGGCCTGCCCGCTGCACAACTGGACCATCGGCTTGTCCGACGGGTGCGCGCGCTCGCCCGACCAGGGCACGACGCCGCGGTTTGCCTGCAAGGTCGATGGCGGCCAGGTGTTCCTCGACGACAACGAACTCGCCACGCTGGCTCTCGACATCAGGCCGCCAGTGTGTCGCGCGGGTGGGAGCACGGGTGCGCTGGGCGACGAGAGTTTCAGCGTCCAGGCGCCGCAGGGCGCGTGAGGCCTGCTGCTTGCGCGCGGGCTTCTCAGGGCGAGCGCGATGACTGACACCCGAAGCACCTGCCCGTATTGCGGCGTGGGTTGCGGCGTGATCATCGAATCGACCGGTGGCGACATCACCGGCGTTCGCGGCGACCCCGACCACCCCGCCAACTTCGGCCGCCTGTGCACCAAGGGCAGCACGCTGCACCTGACCGCCAGCAAAACGGTGGCGATGCAGACGCGCCTGTTGCAGCCGCAATGGCGCCCGCAACGCGATGCACCGCGGCAAGTCGTGTCGTGGGACGCGGCCATCACCACGGCGACCGACAGGTTCGCCGACATCATCGAGACCCACGGCCCCGATGCGGTCGGGTTCTACATCTCGGGCCAGTTGCTGACCGAGGACTACTACGTCTTCAACAAGCTCGCGAAGGGCTTGATCGGAACCAACAACGTCGACACCAACTCGCGCCTGTGCATGAGCAGCGCGGTGGCCGGCTACAAGGCCACCCTGGGCGCCGACGCGCCGCCCGCCTGCTACGACGACCTGAACCATGCGAGTACGCTGTTCATCGTCGGCTCGAACACGGCGTTTGCGCACCCCATCCTGTTCCGCCGCATCGAAGACGCGAAACGTGCGAACCCTGCGATGCGCACCATCGTCGTCGACCCGCGCCGCACCGAGACCGCCGACGCCGCCGACCTGTTCCTGCAGATCCTCCCCGGCACCGACGTGGCGCTGTTCAACAGCCTGCTTCATGTGATGCTCTGGGAGGGCTGGGTCGACACGGCCTACATCGCAGCCCACACCAGCGGCTTCGATGCACTGAAGGCCCGTGTGCGCGACTTCGCGCCCAAGGAAGTGGCCAAGCTGTGCGGCGTCCCCGAGGCCGACCTGCTGCAGGCCGCCAAGTGGTTCGCGGGCATGGATGGCGATCATGCCGGCGGCGCCCAACGCAAGCCGGTGCTGTCGCTGTATTGCCAGGGCTTGAACCAGAGCAGCAGCGGTACCGCGAAGAACGCCGCGCTCATCAACCTGCATTTGGCCACCGGGCAGATCGGCAAGCCCGGCGCGGGGCCGTTCTCGCTGACCGGCCAGCCCAACGCGATGGGCGGGCGCGAGGTGGGCGGCCTGGCGAACCTGCTGAGCGCACACCGCGACCTGGCCAACCCCGATCACCGCGCCGAAGTGGCGCGGCTGTGGGGCGTGGCCGAGGTGCCGTCGAAGCCGGGCAAGTCGGCCGTCGAGATGTTCGAGGCTGCAGCCGACGGCGAGATCCGCGCACTCTGGATCGCCTGCACCAACCCCGCTCAGTCGATGCCCAATGCCATGACGGTGCGCCGCGCACTCGAGCGCGCCGAGTTCGTCGTGGTGCAGGAGGCATTCGCCACCGCTGCGACCTGTGAGTACGCCGACCTGCTGCTGCCCGCCAGCACCTGGGGCGAGAAGGACGGCACCGTGACCAACAGCGAGCGACGCATCAGCCGCGTGCGCCGTGCCGTGCCGGCGGCGGGGCTGGCCCGCGACGACTGGCGCATCGCGATGGACTTCGCGCGTTCGCTCGAAGCACGCCTGCGCCCCGGGCGCGAGAGCCTGTTCGCCTATGACAACGCCGAATCGGTATGGAACGAGCACCGCGAGTCCACGCGCGGGCGCGATCTCGACATCACCGGCCTCGGCTACCCCCTGCTCGAAGCAGGCGCGCAGCAGTGGCCGTTCCCGACCGGCGCGGCCGTGGGCAAACTGCGGCTCTACGAAGACGGCGTGTTCCCCACCGCCGACGGCCGCGCCAAGTTCGCCGACACGGCCTATGTGCCGCTGGCCGAGCCGCGCGACGTGCGGCACCCGTTCTCGCTGAACACCGGGCGGCTGCGCGACCAGTGGCACGGCATGAGCCGCACCGGCACCATCGGCCGCCTGTTCGGCCACGTGCCCGAGCCGCAGATCGACATGCATGCGCAAGACATGGCGCGCCTGAAGCTCGTCGATGGCGACCTGGTGCAGGTCACGTCGAAGCGCGGCTCGCTGATCATCCCGGCGCGTGCGAGCGAGCAGGTCGGCCTGTCGCAGACCTTCATCGCAATGCACTGGGGCGACGAAATGCTATCGGGCAGCACCAGCAACGGTGAACGCACGGCGGGTGTGAACGCGCTCACCTCGCCGGCCTTCTGCCCGAGTTCGAAGCAGCCCGAGCTGAAGCATGCGGCGGTGCGCATCCTGAAGGCCGAATTGCCCTGGCGCTTGCTTTGCGTGGTGTGGTTGCCGCCCGCCGATGCGCTGCGTGCACGCGAGCAACTGCGGCCGCTGATGCAGGCGTTTCCGTTCGCGGCCGTGGTGCCTTTCGGGCGTGAGCGCAGCGGCGTGCTGTTTCGCGCTGCGGCGTACGAGCCCGCCGACGATGCGCTGCTCGAACGCATCGAAGCCATGCTGGGCTTGAGCGCCAAGGGTGTGCTGCATTACGCCGACAAGCGCCGCGGCCAGCGGCGCAGCATGCATGTCGTGCCAGTGGCCGACGGCACGCGCCTCGACGGCTTCATGCTGGCCGGCGACATCAGCGCCGAAGCCTGGGTCAAGCCCCTTCTGCAAGACGAGTTGCCGGCGCAAGCCTATGGCCGCCTGCTGCTGATCCCCGGCGCCAAGGCGCCGCTGGCGGTGGTGGCGCGCGGCAAGCAGGTCTGCAGCTGTTTCGACGTGAGCGAGACGCAGATCACCGACTGTCTCGACACGTTGGTCGGGAACGCCGACGACCGGCTGGTGCGTTTGCAGGACACGCTGAAATGCGGCACCAACTGCGGCTCGTGCGTGCCCGAGTTGAAGCGCCTGGTGCGGCTCACGCAGCAGGCTGCCTGAACCCCGCCCGTACAGCCCAGATGCAAGGGCTTGTTTCCACACGCCGGTTGGGCCTGAAAATTGCGGTTTGCTTGCGCGGGAGAAGCACATGGCGATAGCAAACTACATCAAGGAAATCGGCCGAGGCAAGGAGGGTGCGCGTTCGCTGACCGAAGACCAGGCGAAGGACCTGATGAGCCAGGTGCTGGATGGCCAGGTCAGTGATCTGGAGCTGGGCGCCTTCGCGCTGGCGATGCGAATCAAGGGCGAGTCGGTCGCCGAGCTGGCCGGCTTTCTGGCCGCCACGCACGCACGGTGTATCCGTATCGAGCCTTCTCGCCCGACCATCGTGCTGCCCTCGTACAACGGCGCGCGCAAGCTCCCCAACCTGACTGCCCTGCTGGCCTTGTTGCTGGCCCAGGAAGGCGTGCAGGTACTGGTGCACGGCCCGCTGCTCGATGCAGGCCGTGTCAGCACGGCCGAGGTATTCCGCGACCTGGGCCTGCCGTTCGCGAGCGACGCCACCGATGTCGAGCATGCGTGGGCGCGCCACGAGCCGGTGTTCATCCGCACCGAGGCCTTGTGCCCGCCGCTGGCGCGGCTGCTCGACGTGCGGCGCGTGGTCGGCCTGCGCAACTCGGGCCACACGGTCGCCAAGCTGCTGGCGCCGCTCGGCGCGTGCCTGCCGGTGCTGCGGGTCGTCAATTACACGCACCCCGAATACGCAACGCTGCAAGGCGATTTCCTCGCCCACACGCACGCCAACGCACTGCTGCTGCGCGGAACCGAAGGCGAGCCGGTGGCCGACCCGCGCCGCGCACCGAAGCTCGATGTGTTCATCGACGGCCGGCGGCGGGCCGACCTGTCGCGCGCCGCGCACGAGGGCGTGCTGACCGAGCTGCCACTGCTGCCGCGCACCTGCGATGCGCCGACCACCGCGCTCTACATCCAGTCGGTCGTCAGTGGCGAGAAGCCGGCGCCAGTGCCGCTGTTGCAGCAGGTCGATTGCCTGCTGCGCGCGCTGGCCGCCTCCGGCCCCGCGAATGCCACAAAGGAGTAAACCGCGTGACCGAAACGCACACTTTGCAAGGTCAGCCTGGTGGGTCAGTGGCCCTCGTCGGCGCCGGGCCGGGCGACCCCGAATTGCTGACCTTGAAGGCAGTGCGCGCGATCCGCCGCGCGACCGTGCTGCTCGTCGATGACCTGGTCGGCGACGGCGTGTTGCGCTATGCGCGACGCTCGGCGCGCATCATCCATGTGGGCAAGCGCGGCGGCTGCAAGAGCACGCCGCAGGCCTTCATCCAGAAGCTGATGCTGAGCGAAGCACTGCGCGGCGAACGCGTGGTGCGGCTCAAGGGCGGCGACCCGATGGTCTTCGGCCGGGGCGGTGAAGAGGCCGAAGAACTGCGCGCGCACGACATCGCGGTCGAGATCGTCAACGGCATCACCGCCGGGCTGGCCGCAGCCACCGCGCTCGGTGTGGGGCTCACGCACCGCGACCATGCGCACGGGGTGATCTTCGTGACCGGCCACGCGCGCGCCGATGGCTCGCCGCTGCACTGGCCCACGCTTGCCGCGTGCGCGGCACAAGGGCTCACGCTGGTGGTCTACATGGGTGTGGCCAGCGTCGAGGCGCTGCAAGCGGGCTTGCTCGGCACACTGGGCGCCGGCACGCCGGCCGCAGTGCTGCAGCACGCGAGCCTGGCCACGCAGCGGCATGCGGTGTGCACCTTGGGCTCGCTCGCCGCCACCGTGTCGGCCGAAGGGCTGGAAAGCCCGGCGATCATCATCGTGGGCGAGGTGTTGCGCGGGTTGGCGCAGCTTGCGGAACAGGCGCCCGCGCACCGCGTGGCCTGAAGGTTGAGCCGCAGCGAAGCCGGCGCAGGTGCCGATTCGGCCGCACCATAATCCGCGCCATGAACGACCTCGACAAACTCAACCGCCTGACCGAATCGCACGGTGCACTGCGCTCTGGCAAAGGGCTGATCTCCGGCGTGATCGCGCTGTCGCTGGCGATTCTTTGCTTCCTCGGCGTGCTGGCGTTCCACTTCCCCGAGTACCTGACGACGCCGCAGCTGCGCAAGTCGTACAACGTCGATGTGATCCGGCACGTGACGGTCTGGTCGCTCGTGCTGGCCGGTGCCCTGGCGCTCTTCAACATCGTTCGCAAGCCGTCGCGGTGGCTGGCGTTGGGCGCCTTTGTGCTGATCGGCCTGACGCTGGCGCTCGGTGGCCACCACTCGCAAGACGAGGCTGCGATCCACAAGAGCTGCGCGGCGCACTTCGCGTTTCTCGATTACGCGTTCGGCACCGCCGTGAAGTCGGACCGCGCCTGGCCCGAGCACTACGGCGTGGTCGGCGACGATGTGCCGAACGGGTTCTTCAAGCAGCTGGCCTTCCCGTTCACCTGGGAGGGGTGACGTGGGAGGAGTGAAGTGGAAGGCATGAGCGCTGCGTTCGACGCCGTCGTCATCGGCGCCGGCGCTGCCGGCCTGCACTGCGCCGGCATCGCGGGCCAGCGCGGGCTGAAGGTGCTGCTGATCGACCACGCAGCCAAGGTGGCGGAGAAGATCCGCATCTCCGGCGGTGGCCGCTGCAACTTCACGAACCGCGACACCACGCCGGCGCAGTTTCTGTCCGCCAACCCGCACTTCTGCCGCTCGGCACTGGCGCGCTACACGCCGGCCGACTTCATCGCGCTGCTGCAACGCCACGGCATCGGCTGGCACGAGAAGCACAAGGGGCAGCTCTTCTGCGACGAGAGCAGTGAAGACATCATCGCGATGCTGCTGCACGAATGCGACTCGGGCGGCGTGACGCGCTGGCAGCCGTGCGAGGTTGGCGCGCTGCGATCGAGCGCCGACGGCTTCGAGCTCGACACCGACCGTGGCATCGTGCGCAGCGCGCAGGTCGTGATCGCAACCGGTGGCCTGTCGATCCCGAAGATCGGCGCCACCGACTTCGGCTACCGGCTGGCGCGCCAGTTCGGCCACGGCGTCATCGAGACCAGGCCGGCGCTGGTGCCACTGACCTTCGACCCGGTGACCTGGGAGCCGTTCGCGGCACTCGCCGGCCTGTCGCTCGAAGCGCACATCGAGTGCGGCAGCGGCAAGGCGCATGGCGCCTTCACCGAAGACCTGCTGTTCACCCATCGGGGCCTGAGCGGCCCGGCCGTGCTGCAGGCGTCGAGCTACTGGACCGAGGGCACGCCGATCCGGCTCGACCTGGCGCCGACACACGACTTGGCGGCGGCGCTGGCGCTGGCCAAGACGACGTCCCAGCGCAAGTTGGCGAACGAACTGGCCGAGCTGATCCCGCGCAGGCTGGCAACGGCGTGGCTCGCCGGCGCGCCCGACCTGACCGAGCGCGCCATGCCCGAGCAGCGCGACCGCGACCTGGCGCAGCTGGCGCAGCGGCTGCAGCATTGGGAACTCAAACCGCAAGGCACCGAGGGCTACCGCAAGGCCGAAGTCACCGCCGGCGGCGTGAACACACGGGAACTCAGCTCGCAAACCATGGAAAGCCAGCGCCAGCGCGGCCTGCACTTCATCGGCGAAGTGGTCGACGTGACCGGCTGGCTCGGCGGCTACAACTTCCAGTGGGCGTGGGCCAGCGCGGCCGCCTGCGCCGGGGCGCTGCGCCCTTTGCCGCGCTGACGGCGCCAGTGACTGCGAAGCGCGCTATAATCGTAGTCTTTGTTAGACACACCAACCGCACATGACTACGATTCGCGTCAAAGAAAACGAGCCATTCGACGTGGCACTGCGCCGCTTCAAGCGCACCATCGAGAAGCTCGGCCTGCTGACCGACCTGCGTGCCCGCGAGTTCTACGAAAAGCCCACCGCCGAGCGCAAGCGCAAGAAGGCGGCAGCGGTGAAGCGCCACTTCAAGCGCGTTCGCAGCATGCAGCTGCCGAAGAAGCTGTTCTAAACCCTACAGCGCCAGCCCTCAGCGGCTGAACCCCGGAAGCCCGCACAACGCGGGCTTTGTCGTTTGTGCACACTGTGCACCCGATGCAACCACAGCTTGTGGAGCCACCATGACCCTGAAAGACCGCATCACCGAAGACATGAAAGCCGCCATGCGCGCGAAAGACGCGCCGCGGCTGCTGACGATCCGCGGCTTGCTCGCCGCGTGCAAGCAGCGTGAAGTCGACGAGCGCGTCGTACTGGACGACGCCGCTGTCATCGCGATCATCGACAAGCTGGTGAAGCAGCGCAAAGACTCGATCACCCAGTTCTCCGCCGGCAACCGGCCCGACCTTGTCGAGAAGGAGGCTGCGGAGCTGTTGGTGCTCGAAGCCTACTTGCCGCAGCGTCTGGGCGCCGACGAGATCGCCGCCGAGGTGGCGCGCATCGTCGCGGAACTCGGCGCCAGCGGCCCCGGCGACATGGGCAAGGTGATGGCCGGCGTGAAGACGGCGCTCGCCGGCAAGGCCGACTTGGGCATGGTGTCGGCGGCGGTCAAGCGGGCGCTGGTGCCGTGATACCGAAGGAGCTCACACCATGGCCGCACTGACCGCACAAGCACTGAGCGCTGATCTCAGCGTCGCCCCGCAACTCGACCCGGCCGCGATGGCCTGGGCGGCGCATGCCGGGTTCAGCAGCGTCATCAACAACCGCCCCGACTTCGAAGGCGGCCCCGACCAACCGACCAGTGCCGACATGGAAACCGCGGCGCACGCTGCCGGCCTGCGCTACGCGCATCTGCCCGTCTCACCAATGATGCAGACGCCGCAAGAGATCTCGCAATTCGCGCAGTTGCTGGCGGACCTGCCGAAGCCTGTCCTCGCGTTCTGCCGCTCCGGCGCGCGCTCGGGCAACCTGTACCGCGCCACCCTGCGCCCGGCCGGCGGCTGAACGCGGCAACGCTGGCGCCAGGTCAGCCGCCGGATCAGCCGCCCATGTAGGCGGCCGCCACGCGTGCATCGCCGAGCAAGGCAGCGCCGGTGTTTTCGAGCACGATCTTGCCGCTCTCCAGCACATAGCCGTGGCTTGCGACCTTCAAGGCCTGGCGCACGTTCTGCTCGACCAGAAAGATCGTCAAACCGTCGCGGTGGATCTCGCGCAGCGTGCGGAAGATGTCCTGCACGATGATTGGCGCCAAACCCATCGAGGGCTCGTCGAGCAGCAGCAGCCGGGGCTTGGCGATCAACGCGCGGCCGATCGCAAGCATCTGCTGCTCACCGCCCGACAGGTTGCCCGCCAGGGCATCGATGCGCTCGTGCAGGCGCGGGAACAGCGCCAACACGCGTTCGATGTCTTGCGCGACGCTGCGCCGTTCGCGGCGGCGGTAGGCCCCCAGTTCCAGGTTCTCGCGCACCGTGAGCGTGGTCAGGATCGCGCGGCCCTCGGCCACCTGCACCAGGCCGCGCTCGACGATCTGGTGGGTCTTCAAGCGCGACAGGTCCTCGCCATCGAAGCGCATCGACCCGCCCTTCGCCCGCACCAGACCCGACAGTGCCAGCAAGGTGGTGGATTTGCCGGCACCGTTGGAGCCGACCAGCGTGCGGATCTCGCCCGCCGGCACATCGAAGTCGATGCCCTGCACCGCCTGGACGTGCCCATACGCCACCTGCAGACCGCGCACTTCGAGCAGCGCGGTCATGGGGCACCTTCATGCGCCGGCGCATCGTCGTCGCGCCCGAGGTAGGCCTCGATCACCTGCGGGTCGCATCGGATCTGGTCGGGCGTGCCCTGCGCAATGACGCGGCCAAAGTTCAGCACCGCGATCTGCTCGCACAGGCCCATCACGAAGCGCATGTCGTGTTCGATCATGAAGATCGTGTAGCCGCGCTGCGCGATGGTGCGCACCTGCGTCAGCAGTTCGACCTTCTCGCTCGCGTTCATGCCGGCCACCGGCTCGTCGAGCAGCAGCAGCTTCGGCTCGGTGGCCAGCGCACGTGCCAGTTCGAGCTTGCGCTGGTCGCCGTACGACAGGTTGTCGGCCAGGTCGGCTGCGTTCGAATCCAGGCCGACCCACGACAGCAACTCGGTCGCCCGGTCGCGCGCGCGCCGCTCCTGCGCGCGAAACCCGGGCAGCGAGAGCAGCCACGCCGGCAGGCCATAGTCGAGGTGCGCGTGCATGCCGACGATCACGTTGTCGAGCAGGCTCATCTCCTTGAAGATGCGGATGTTCTGGAACGTGCGGCCCAGGCCGAGCCGTGTGATGCGGTGCGGCGCCATACCGAGCAGGCTCTTGCCCGCAAGGGCGATCTCGCCGCCCGTCGGCGCCAGCAGCCCGGTGATGAGGTTGAACACCGTGGTCTTGCCCGCGCCATTCGGGCCGATCAGGCCGAACACGCTGCCGGCCGGCACCTCGAAGCTCACGTCCTGCAGAACGGCCAGGCCACCGAAGTGCTTGGACACGTGGCTGAGTTTGAGCATCAGCGCGGCCCGCCCGATGCAGGCTGCGGCGCGGGTGGGAGCGGCGGCGGCGAGCCGGCGCGCGGCGATCGTGCACCAGCGCGCGGAGCGCGCGCGAACCAGCCCTTGAAACGCTGCGGGTCCCACAAGCCCTTGGGCAGGAACAGCACGATCAGCACCAGGATCGCGCCGTTCAGCAGCGTGCGGAAGTCCTTGAACGAGCGCAGCAGCTCGGGCAGCAGCGTGATGATCAGCGCGCCCAGCACCGGCCCCGTCAGGCCGCCGGTGCCGCCGAGGATCGTCATCGTCAGGATGTCCACGCCGCGGTCAAAACCGAACTCGCTCGGGCCGATGAAGAAGGTCAGGTGCGCATTCAACGCCCCCGCGAGGCCGGCAATGCCTGCGCCGAGCGCGAAGGCGAGCATCTTGTGCGCCATCGCGCCGATGCCCATCAACGACGCGGCCACCGTGTCTTCGCGGATCGCCTCGAACGCGCGGCCGATCCGCGAGCGGCGCAGCCGCCACAGCAGCAGCAACACCACGATCACTGCCACGAGCACATGCCACCACTGCGTGAGCTGCGGGATGCCGTTCAGCCCGAGCGCCCCGCCGGTCAGCGATTCGGCGTTCAGTATGAGTACGCGCACCACCTCCCCGAAGCCGAGTGTCGCCATCGCCAGGTACACGCCCGACAGCCGCAGTGTGGGACCGCCGATCAGGAGCGCCACCAGCGTGGGCGCTGCGATGCCGCCGGCCAGCGCCACCGGGAACGGCGCGCCAACATTCATGGTCAGCAGCGACGCGGTGTACGCGCCAATGCCCATGAACGCCGCATTGGCCATCGCCAGCAGACCGCACGACAGCGTGAGCCAGATCGACAGCGCGAGCAGCGCGTTCACCCCGACCGTGAGCACCAGGTTGCTGTAGATCTGCCAGAAGTTCTCGAAGGTCATCATGGTGTGGGCTTGCTGCTCAGCCGCTCAGGCCTTGCGCTCGAGCACCTTGCCGAACATGCCCTGCGGGCGCAGCAGCAGCACCCCGAACAGCAGGCCGAAGGCCACCGCGTCGCGCATGGTCGAGCCGATATAGGCAACCGACATCACTTCGGCGAAGCCGAGAAACAGCCCGCCGATCAGCGCGCCGCGAATGTCGCCCATGCCGCCGAGAATGATGACCGCGATGCCCTTGTGCAGCATCGGCTGGCCCATCAGCGGGAACACCGCGTTCGAGTACAGCGCGATCAGCACGCCGCTCACGCCGCCGAGCGCGGCGGCCGTGGCCGAGGTCATGTAAAACAAGCCCTCCACGTTGATGCCCAGCAGCGCCGCCGCCTTCGGCGACTCGGCAGTCGCGCGCAATGCGCGGCCGAGTTGCGTCTTGCGCATCACGAGCAGCAGCCCGGCCATGAGCGCGAACGACAGCACGATGATCGCGACCTCGATCACGCTGACCTGCACGCCGGCGAAGTGCAGTTGTGCCTCGGGCAGCAGGTCGGGCGGGAAGCGCAGGTTCTCGGCACCGAACACGCCTTGGGCGGCGTTGTTGAAGAAGATCGCGATGCCGATGGTCGCGATCATCGGGATCAGGTGCGGCGCGTTGCGCTTGCGCAGCGGCCGCAGCACGAGGTAGTCGATGAGCAGGCCCACCAAGGCACTGACGAAGAACGCCGTGATCAAGGCCACCCAGAGCGGCAAGCCGAGTCGCGTGACGACCTGAAGCGCCGCGTACGCCCCCAGCATGAACACCGCGCCATGCGACAGGTTGATCACACCCAGCACGCCGAACACCAGCGTGAAACCGAGCGCGAAGAGCGCATAGACGCAGCCCAATGACAGGGCGTTGACGAGCTGTTGGCCGAGCATGAGTCAACGACCGGCGCGCTTACTTTTCAATGGCGTATTTGCCGCCTTTGGTGACGCTGACGATGGCCGCCTGCTTCGCGTCATAGCCTGCCGGCTTGCCGTCTTTCGCGGTCGCCTGGCGGAACTGGAAGGCGCCGGTCGCGCCGACATGCGTGACGGCGGGGAGCGCGTCGCGCAAGGCCGAGCGGTCGGCTTCCAGGTTGCCGGTCAGCTTGATCTTGGCAATGGCCTTGGCAACGATGTTCATCGCATCGAAGGCCTGCGCACTGAACTGGTCGGGTGCCGCCTTGTACTTCTGCGTGTAGGCCACGACGAAGTGCTGGTTCTCCTTGGTCTGGCTCGCCAGCGCCCACGGGCTGCCGGTCCAGAGGTTGTCGGACTTGTCTTTCGCCAGGTCGAAGATCTTCACCGAGTTCATGCCGTTGCCGCCGATGAACGGCAGGTTGATGCCCAGGCCACGCGCCTGCACCATGATCGGCGCGCCTTCGGCGATCAGCGCCGACAGCACGATGGCGTCCGGGTTGCTGGCCTTGATCTTGGTGAGTTGGGCCTTGAAGTCGACGTCGCCCTTCGCAAAGGTCTCGGTCGTGGTGATCGGGATGTTCATGTTGTCGAGCGCCTTCTTGAAGGCATCGAAGCCGCTCTTCGTGAACACGTCGTCGTTGCCGTAGAGCACGGCCACCTTCTTGATGGCGGCGACCTTGGCCGACACACGCAGCGTCTCGGGCAACACATCGGCCTCGGTCACCGAGTTGCGGAACACGTGGTCGCCGATGGACGTGATGCCATCGGCCGTGTTCGAGGTGCCGAACACCACGATCTTCGCGGCCTGCGCGATCGGGTCGGCGGCCTGAGCGGAGTTCGACAGCGTGGGGCCGAACAGCATGAGCACCTTGTCCTGGAAGATCAGCTTCTTGAAGACGTCGATAGCCTGCTCTTTCCTGCCCTGTTCGTCTTCGAGCACCAGCGTGAGCTTGTTGCCTTTCACGCCACCGGCGGCGTTGATCTCTTCGAGCGCGAGTTCCAGGCCGTTCTTGATCGACAGGCCGTACTGCGCCGCCGGGCCGGTCAAGGCTTCGGCGGCGCCGAGCTTGATGTCGGCGGCTGCTGCAGCGCCAGAAGCACCGACTGCTGCCAGTGCGGAGAAAGCGGCCAACCAGCGGCGCGATGAAGGTGTCAGGGCAGAGGTCATGGGGTGTCTCCGGTCACTAAAGTCGATTGTTTGAAGGGTGGCGATTATTGCGTGCGATCCTTCGGGCCAACGCCCGCCAGGCGAAGCAATCGGCGGTCACAGGCCGGCGATCTTCATGCGGTCGATCAGCACCGAGCCGAGCGTCTTGCTGCCCATCGTGTAGACATCGGCGCCGACGGCGCTGATGTCCTTGAACATGTCACGCAGGTTGCCTGCGATGGTGATCTCGTGCACCGGGTATTTGATCCGGCCGTTCTCGACCCAGAAGCCGGCTGCGCCGCGCGAATAGTCACCGGTCACGTAGTTCACGCCCTGCCCCATCAGCTCGATCACGAACAAGCCGCGGTCAAGCTTGCGCAGCATCGCGGGCAAGTCGTCGGCCGGGTTGGTCAGGCGGCTTGTGAGCGTCAGGTTCTGCGAGCCGCCGGCGTGGCCGGTGGTGCGCATGCCGAGCTTGCGCGCCGAATAACTCGACAGGAAGTAGCCCTGCACCACCCCGCCGCAAACCACGTCGCGCGCGTGCGTCAGCACGCCTTCATCGTCGAACGGAGCGCTGCCTTTGCCACGCAATACGTGCGCATCTTCGTGCACGTCGATGTGCGCGGGCAGTACTTGCTGGCCCAGGCTGTCCTGCAGGAAGCTCGACTTGCGGTAGAGCGAGCCGCCGCTGGTCGCCTGCACGTACGCGCCGAGCAGGCCCGAGGCCACGGACGACTCGAACAGCACCGGCACTTCGCAGGTCTTGATCTTGCGGCTCTTCAGCCGCGCCAAGGCGCGCTCCGCGGCGTAGCGGCCCACGGCATCGGGCGCGGCCATATCGGTGGCCGAGCGCATCGAGGTGTACCAGGCATCGCGCTGCATGTCGTCGCCGCGCTTGCCCGGGCTTGACGCAATCGGCGCCACCGACAACGAATGCCGTGAGCTGGCGTATCCGCCCCGGAACCCGCGGCTGTTGCCGGCGAAGAAATGCGACTGTTGTGCCGACACGCCCGCCCCCTCGGAATTGGTGATCCGCGCATCCACGCCCAGCGCCGCGGCCTCGCACTGCATCGCGATCTCGAGCGCGCCTTCGGCGTCGATCGCCCAGGGGTGGAAGAGGTCGAGGTCGCGCGTGGCGGCATCGCCCAGCGCCATGTCTTGCAGCTCGGGCAGGCCGGCGGCCGGGTCTTCGGCGGTGAAGCGGGCGATGTCATGCGCGGCGCGGACCGTCTGCTCCATCGCGGCGCGGGAGAAGTCGGACGTGCTCGCGTTACCGCGGCGCTGGCCCATGTAGACGGTGATGCCCATCGACTTGTCGCGATTGCGCTCGACGTTCTCGACTTCGCCCTTGCGCACCGACACCGACAGGCCCACGCCCTCGGACACCTCGACGCCGGCGTCGCTTGCGCCGAGTTGCTTCGCGAACGCCAGGGCGTCTTCCACGTACTGTTGGAACTGGTCGCGTGGATAAGCGAAACCGGAACGCGGCGCCGCGTTGAGCAGGGGGGTCGGGGGCATGTGCAATGGGGCGGCTTGAGCCGAAGTGGTGCAGGCAGGCGGTTGCCTTGCCAAGGGCCAGACTATGATACTGGGCTCCATTTAGCCGTACCTCCACAGTTGCCCATGCCCCCGCAGCCCTCGCCCGATGATGTTGACGCTGCAGACGCGCCCGCGCTGTCGCCGCTGTTCGACCGACCGAGCAAGACGCGGCGCAAAGCCGAGTCACACGAGCTTCAAGAGCTCGGCGAGGCGGCGGCCGCATTGCCCGACGCGCGGCTCGCGTCCTTGCAGGTGTCAGAGGGCCTGCTCGATGCCATCAAGGCCTACAAGAAGACCCGCACGCACGAGGGCAAGCGCCGGCAGATGCAGTACATCGGCAAGCTGATGCGGCGCGACGACATCGAGCCGATTCGTCAGGCCGTGACAGACATGGAACTCGGCCGCGCACAAGACAGCCTGGCGCTGCACCAGGCCGAGCGCTGGCGCGCCGAGCTCATTGCCGACGATGCCGCGGTGACGCGCTGGACCGAGCAGCACCCGGACACCGACGTGCAGCAACTGCGCAGCCTGATCCGGGCCGCGCGCAAGGACGCATCGCTCACGCCCGAGAAGCGCAGCGGCCGCGCGTTTCGCGACCTGTTCCAGTTCCTCAAGCAGCAAGAGCCGCGCGAATGAGTGGCCTGGCCGCGGTGCGAATCGGCCTGGTCTCGGTCAGCGACCGGGCCTCGGCCGGCGTTTACGCCGACATGGGCATCCCTGCCCTGCAGACCTGGTTGACGAGCGCCATGCGTAACCCCATCACGTGGGAAACGCGCCTGATCCCCGATGAACAGCCGGCCATCAGCGCCGCGCTCATCGATCTCGTCGATGTGGCGCGTTGCGATCTGGTCTTCACCACCGGCGGCACCGGCCCCGCACTGCGCGACGTGACGCCCGAGGCCACGCTGGCCATTGCGACGAAGGTGATGCCCGGCTTCGGCGAGCAGATGCGCGCGATCAGCCTGCACTTCGTGCCCACCGCCATCTTGTCGCGCCAGGTCGCGGTAGTTCGCGGGCGCTCGCTCATCATCAACCTGCCCGGGCAGCCGAAGTCCATCGCCGAAACGCTGGCCGGCGTGACCCAAACCGCGCAGGCCGCGCCGCCGGTGCCGGGCATCTTCGCCGCCGTGCCGTACTGCGTCGATCTCATCGGCGGGCCCTACATCGAAACCGTCGATGCGGTGTGCAAGGCGTTCCGGCCGAAGTCGGCACAGCGCGCGGCGGGGCCGGCATGAGGCGGCTGCGCGCAGGAGCCGGCGCGCTGGCGCTGTTCGGGGCGTGTGGATACGCTGCAGCCCTTGATGTGAAGCCGGCCGCCGAGGCGCAGGTCGAGTTCGTCGTGGTCAAGTCGGACACGCTGATCAGCCTGTCGCGAGATGTGCTGGTGTCGCCCGCCGCATGGCGTGAAGTGGCCGCGCTGAACCGCCTTTCGAACCCGAACCGCATCACCCCCGGCCAGGTGCTGCGCATCCCGACCCGCCTGATGCGCGCCACAAAGCGCCAGGCCACGCTCATCAGCAGCGCGGGCGACGTTCGGATCGGCGACGCTGCCGCGACCGCAGGCCAGCGCCTCGACGATGGCCAGACGCTTCAGACCGGAGCAGGCAGCTCCGCCGTGCTCGAACTGGCCGACGGCACCCGCATTCGCATGCCGCCGTCGAGCCTGGCGCAGATCGTCGGCAGTGAAAGCTACGGCGTGCGCCCGGCCGCTGGCGGCGCGGCCGGCGCAGCGCCAGCGTCGGGCGGCTGGTTCAGCGGCGCGTTGCGCGTGATCCGCGGCTCGGTCGAAGTGTTCGCTACCAAGGTCCTTCGCGCCAAGCCGCTCGAAGTGATCACGCCAACCGCCGTGGTCGGCGTGCGCGGCACGCAGTTACGGGTCGGCCTCGAAGACGACGCAAGCGCACGCACGCACTCCGAGGTGATCGAGGGCAGCACGCGCTTCGACACCTCCAGCCGCTCGGCCGGCGCCGATGTGGCAACCGGCTTCGGCGCCGCCGCCGACACGAGCGCCAAACCGCCGCAGGTGGCGAAGCTGCTCGATGCGCCCGACCTGTCCACGGTCCCGGCACTGTTCGAGCGGCCCATCGTGCGAGTCGAGCTGCCGAGCCAGCCGAACGACCTGCGGGTACAGGTGGCTGCCGACAGCGGGTTCGAACGCATCGTCAGCGACCAGCGCGTCGAGGCGGGCAAGGAGATCCGCATTGCCGGCCTCGACGATGCCCTGTGGTACCTGCGCGCGCGCCGCATCGACGGCGCCGGCATCGACGGCTTCGACGCCGCCCGGCCGTTCACACTGAAGGCGCGGCCGGAGCCGCCTGTGTACCGCACGCCGCGTGCCGATGGGAAGCAGACGGTCGGCTCGGTCGAGTTCGCGTGGGCCCGAAATACCACGGCGCCCCGTGTGCGGCTGCAGGTCGCTGAAGACGCGGGCTTCACCCGCTTGCTGCAAGACCGGGACGCGCTGGCCGAGACCACCTTTCGCGCCGACGTGGCAGCGCCCGGCAACTACTTCTGGCGTCTCGCCAGCATCCGCGACAGCGGCGACCACGGCCCGTTCGGCGACACCCAGCGTTTCGAGTTGCGCCCGATGCCGGCCACCCCATCGGGCCGCCTCGCGGACGACGGCAAGTCGATGATCTTCAAGTGGAGCGGCCGGCCGCAGGACCGCCAGGAAGTGCAACTCGCACGTGATGCAGCCTTCACACGCATCAGCGCGCAGGCCTCGCTCGACACCGCCGAATGGGCCGTGCCGGCACCGGGCAGCGGGGACTATTTCTTCCGCTATCGCAGCATCGAGCCCGATGGCTTCGTCGGCCCCTACAGCGACCCGGTTGATCTGAACATTCCGATCGACTGGACGCCGCTGCTGCTGCTGGCGCCGCTGCTGCTGCTGTTCTGACCTGACGTGGGCCGCAACCCAAAGCGCTTGGGCCTTGCCGGCGCACCTACTTCACGAGGCGGTTGAAGCGTTCCGCGTCGAACTGCTCGGTGGTATGCGCATCGGCCGGAACGCAGTCTGTTCCCGGCAACTCGCGCGAGCGAGCCGACAACTTTTCGATCGCGCCCCACAGCAGGGCGATCTGGTGCTCGTGGCTCGATGCGTTGTCGATCAGCCCGCTCATCGCACGCGCCACCGGATCGTCGCCCTGGGTGATGCCGTAGGCCGAGAACCCCATCTTCGCCGCCGCCGCTTCGCGCACCGCGTCGAGTTCGGCGTGGATCACCCGCGCCGGGTTGCCCACCGCCGTGGCACCGGGCGGCACCGGCTTGAGCACGACCGCGTTCGAACCGACCCGCGCACCGTCACCGACAGTGAAGCCGCCCAGCACCTGCGAATTGGCGCCGACGATCACGCCCTTGCCCAGCGTCGGGTGGCGCTTGGCGCCCTTGGCCAGCGAGGTGCCGCCGAGCGTCACGCCCTGGTAGATGGTGCAGTCGTCGCCGATCTCGGCGGTTTCACCGACGACAACGCCCATGCCGTGGTCGATGAACACGCGCCGGCCGATCACCGCGCCGGGGTGGATCTCAATGCCCGTTAGGAAGCGGCCGATGTGCGACGTGAACCTTGCCAGCCAGTGCAGCCCGTGCGCCCGGAACCACGCCGCGCGGCGGTGCAGCACGATGGCGTGCAGGCCGGGGTAGCAGGTGAGCACCTCGAAGGCGCCACGGGCTGCCGGGTCACGTTCGAGGATGCAGCTGATGTCTTCACGTAGCCGTTCAAACATGGCAATTCGCAGGTGGGCATGCGGCAAAGTGGGTCAGAACTCAGTTTAGCTGCTGGGTGTCACGCGTGCTTCGGTGCGTGCTTTGCCGCGCACCGAGGTGACGCGGGTGCGGCCCGGTGGCTGTCAGCGCCGCATCTTCTCGATGGCCCGCGCCACGCCGCGCAGGATGTGCACCTCGTCCAGCGTGAGCTGCGCGCGGTTCAATAACTGCTGCAGGCGCGGCATGAGCTTGCGCGGAACCAGCGGGTCGAAGTAGCCAATGTCCACCAGCACGCGCTGCCAGTGGTCGAGCAGGCCTTGTTGTTCGGCACCGTCGGCACGCCGTGCATCGACCGTTCGGCCGACCACCGGGAAGCCGCCCAGCGCCTGGCGCCAGTCGTAGGCGATGAGCTGCACCGCCTGCGCGAGGTTCAACGAACCGTAGTCGGCCACCGTCGGCACGCTCAGGCAGGCGTGGCAGCGGTAGACATCGTCGTTCGTCATGCCGAAGCGCTCCGAGCCGAACACGAACGCGACGCGGTGCGCCTGCCCGGCAAGGCCTTCGAACAGCGGTCGCGGTGCGAAGGTCGGTGGGCCGAAGTCGCGTGGCGTCATCGCGGTGGCGCAGGCGTAGGTGATGCCGTCGAGCGCATCGGCCAGAGTGGGCACGATGCGCGCATTCGCGAGCACGTCGCCGGCGCCACTGGCCATCGCCTCGGCGTCGGCCTGCTGCAGCACGTCGGCGAAGCGCGGTGCGACGAGCACGAGGTCGCTGAACCCCATCACCTTCATCGCCCGCGCGGCCGCGCCCACGTTGCCCGGGTGGCTGGTGCCGATGAGGATGAAGCGGGTCGGGTCGGGCGTGTGTGTCGGCAGCATCGGGCGGGGCGTCGAGCGAGGCAAGGGGCAAAGGCAGCGGGCGGCTAAAATCAGGATTATCCGCAGCCGCCCGCACACACCTTGTGCACCCGCGCGCCGCCCGCTCTTTCTTCCCGCCAGCCCGCTGCACCCGACCCCCGACAGGATTGCCCATGTCCCAAGCGCTTCACCCCATGCTCAACATCGCCATCAAGGCGGCGCGCACCGCGGGGACCGTCATCAACCGGGCATCGCTCGACCTCGACCTGCTGAAGGTCACCACCAAGTCGGCGAACGACTTCGTCACCGAGGTCGACCACCGGGCCGAAGAAGTCATCATCGAGACCCTGCTGGCCGCCTACCCTGGCCACGGCATCCTGGCCGAAGAGTCGGGCCGCACGCACGGCGCGAAAGACAGCGACTTCGTCTGGATCATCGACCCGCTCGATGGCACCACCAACTTCATCCACGGCTTCCCGGTCTACTCGGTCTCGATCGCACTCGCGTTCCGTGGCCAGGTGCAGCAGGCGGTCGTGTACGACCCGACGCGAAACGACCTGTTCTACGCCTCGAAGGGCCGCGGCGCGTTCCAGAACGACAAGCGGCTGCGCGTGTCCAAGCGCACCCGGCTGACCGACTGCCTGATCAGCACCGGCTTCCCGTTCCGCCAGGGCGACAACTTCAAGCGCTACATGCAGATGCTCGAAGTGGTGATGCCGGCCTGCGCCGGCCTGCGCCGTCCGGGCTCGGCCGCACTCGACCTGTGCTACGTGGCCGCCGGCTACACCGACGCCTTCTTCGAGACCGGCCTGAGCCCGTGGGACATTGCGGCCGGCTCGCTGCTCGTGACCGAAGCCGGCGGCCTGATCGGCAACTTCACCGGTGAAGCCGACTTCATGAACCAGCGCGAGGTGGTCGCCGGCAGCCCGAAGCCCTATGGCCAGCTGGTGCAGCTGCTCAGCCCGTTCTCGCGCGTGATTGCCATGGCCACGCCGGCCGCGCCTGATACTGCCACGTTGTCGGCCATCGTCGACCCGGTCGAGATGACACCCGAGCAGGCACTCGCGGGTGCCGACGCGACGACCGCACCGGCGCCCGCGCGCCGCGCACCGATACGCATCACCAAAGACACGATGCAGCGGGAGCGCCAGGCTGCTGCCGATGCCGAGCCGAAACCGGTTCGCAAGCGCTCGACCCCGGGCGGCAGCGCGCCGTTCTGACGCTGTTGCGCAGCACCGTTCCGACCCACCGCACCGGCCGCGCGCGGCCGCCACGCTGACACCCCGTTGAAGCCCTGCCACCGCCTGCGATGACCCGCCCCGCCGCCACCGAAGCCAGCCCGCACACCCCCATGATGGCGCAGTACCGGCGCATCAAGGCGGACTTCCCGGACACGCTGGTGTTCTACCGGATGGGCGACTTCTACGAGCTGTTCTTCGACGACGCGCGCAAGGCGAACCGGCTGCTCGACATCACGCTCACGACGCGCGGCCAGAGCGCTGGCGAGCCGGTGGTGATGGCAGGCGTACCGGTGCATTCGGTCGAGAACTACCTGGCCAAGCTGATCAGGCTCGGCGAGCCGGTGGCCATCTGCGAGCAGGTCGGCGACGTGGCCACCGCCAAGGGCCCGGTCGAACGCAAGGTGGTGCGCGTGATCACGCCCGGCACCGTGACCGACTCCGAGTTGCTGGCCGACAAGAGCGACGCGGTGCTGCTCGCGTTGCACCGCCACGGCAAGACCTTCGGTTTGGCGTGGCTGGCGCTGACCAGCGGCGAGCTGGGCCTGGCCGAGTGCACCGAAGCCGAACTCGGCGCGTGGCTCGCGCGCCTGAACCCGGCCGAGGTGCTGGTCGACCGCGACCACGTGCCCGCCGCCCTGCGAACGTTGCGCAGCGCCGTGACGCACCGCCCCGCGTGGCAGTTCGACACCGCCCTGGGCCTGCGCAAGTTGTGCGAGCAGTTGCGGGTGGCGAGCCTGGCCGGCTTCAACGCGCAGGAGTTGCGCGCCGCGCAAGCGGCCGCCGCCGCGTTGCTGGCCTTTGCCGAGCACACGCAGGGCCAGGTGCTCGCGCATGTGCGGGCTTTGAGCGTGCAGCGCGCCAGCGACCTGCTCGACCTGCCGCCCACCACGCACCGCAACCTGGAACTGACGCAGACGCTGCGCGGCGAAGACGCACCCACGCTGCTGTCGCTGATCGACACCTGCGCCACCGGCATGGGCAGCCGCGCGCTGCGCCAGTGGCTCACGCACCCGCTGCGCGAGCGGCGCGTGGCCACGCAACGGCACGACGCGATCAGCGCGCTGCAAGAGCACGGCATCGACGCGTTGCGAAGTGCGCTGCGCGGCGCCAGCGACGTCGAGCGCATCACCGCGCGCATCGCGCTGCGCCAGGTGCGCCCGCGCGAGCTGACCGGCCTGCGCGCCACGCTGCAACTGCTGCCTGCCCTGCGCGCGCGGGTGCCGCACGGCGCAGCCACGCTGCTCGACATGCTGGGCGACGCCTTGCGCCCGCCGCGTGAAATCGCCGACCTGCTGGCCGGCAGCATCGCGCCCGAGCCGGCCGTGCTGCTGCGCGATGGCGGCGTCATCGCGACCGGCTTCGACGCATCGCTCGACGAGCTGCGCGCCATCAGCCAGAACTGCGACGCGTTCCTGCTTGACCTGGAGGCGCGCGAGCGCACGCGCACCGGCATCGCGAACCTGCGCGTCCAGTACAACAAGGTGCACGGCTTCTACATCGAAGTCACGCAAGGGCAGGCGGGCAAGGTGCCGGCCGACTACCAGCGCCGCCAGACGCTGAAGAACGCCGAGCGCTTCATCACGCCGGAGCTGAAGGCGTTCGAGGACAAGGCCTTGTCTGCGCAAGCACTGGCACTGGCGCGCGAGAAACTGCTGTTCGAGCAGGTGCTTGACGAGCTGCAAGGCTTCCTCGAACCCTTGACAGGCCTGGCACGCGCGCTCGCATCCCTTGACGCGCTGGCGGCGCTGGCCGAGCGCGCGAGCACGCTGAACTGGTGCCGCCCGGTGTTCGTGCGCGAGCCCTGCATCCAGATCGAAGCCGGCCGCCACCCGGTCGTCGAAGCGCGGTTGATGGAACTGGGCAGCGGCCCGTTCATCGCGAACGATTGCCGCTTCGATGCGGTGCAGCGCATGCTCGTCATCACCGGCCCGAACATGGGCGGCAAGAGCACCTTCATGCGCCAGGTGGCGTTGATCGCGTTGCTGGCGGCCATGGGCTCGTTCGTGCCGGCCCACAGTTGCCGGCTCGGGCCGATGGACGCAATCCACACCCGCATCGGCGCGGCCGACGACCTGGCGAATGCGCAGTCGACCTTCATGCTCGAGATGACCGAGGCGGCCGCCATCATCCACACCGCCACCGAGCACTCGCTGGTGCTGATGGACGAGATCGGCCGCGGCACGTCCACCTTCGACGGCCTGGCGCTGGCCGGCGCCATCGCCACCCACCTGCACGACCGCACCCGCGCCTTCACCCTGTTCGCGACCCACTACTTCGAGCTGACCGAGCTGCCGGTCAAGCACGAGCGCGCCGTCAACATGCATGTGGCGGCGGCAGAAACACACACCGGCGGTGGCGACGACATCGTCTTCCTGCACGAGATCCAGCCCGGCCCGGCGAGCCGCAGCTACGGCGTGCAGGTGGCTCGCCTCGCGGGCATGCCGGCGAGCCTGGTGCGCCAGGCCCGTGCCACGCTCGAAGCCCTGGAAGCGCAGCGCCATGCGAGCGATGCGCAGATCGACCTGTTCGCACTACCGCCGGCGCGCGCCGAGCCCGAACCTTTCGCGCTCGATGCTGCGGTCGCCGCTGCGCTTGCCGCACTCGACCCCGACCTGCTCTCGCCCAAAGAGGCGCTGGCAGCGCTCTACGAACTCAAGCGCTTGCAAGGAAAACCGTCATGACCTACTGCGTGGGAATCAAGCTCGATGCGGGGCTGGTGTTCATGTCCGACTCGCGCACCAACGCCGGGCTGGACCAGATCAGCACCTACCGCAAGATGATGGTCTACGAGAAGCCGGGCGAGCGCTTCATGGTGATGCTGTCGGCCGGCAACCTGTCGATCAGCCAGTCGGTGCGCGAGATCCTGCAGGTCGAGAAGATCGAGGGGCCGGACGGCGCGCCGGTCACGATCTGGAATGCGAAGAGCATGTTCGATGCGGTGCGCGTGCTCGGCAATGCGGTGCGCCGCGTGCACGACCAGGACGGCGCAGCGCTCGCGGCGGCCGGTGTCGACTTCAACGCGACCATGATCTTCGGCGGGCAGATCGCAGGCGAGGCAATGCGCCTGTTCCTTGTCTACTCGGCCGGCAACTTCATCGAGGCCACGCGCGAAACCTGCTACTTCCAGGTCGGCGAATCGAAATACGGCAAGCCGGTGCTCGACCGCATGATCACGCCGAGCACTCCGCTCGACGAGGCCGCCAAGTGCGCGCTGGTGTCGATGGACTCGACGCTGAAGTCGAACCTGTCGGTCGGCCTGCCGCTCGATCTGCTGGTGTACGAAGCGAACAAGCTGCAGACCGAGCAGATCGTCTGCATTGACGAGCACAACCCGTACTTCGAGATGATTCGCGGCACCTGGGGCCACAAGCTGCGCCAGGTGTTCGAGTCGATCGAAGACCCGCAGTGGGGCGACGGCGCCACCACGATCCCGCTGTGCGTGACCTCCCCGCGCTACGAGCCGATGAAGAAGATCACGAACCCGGGCGAAAAGATCGTTTGATGTCGGACTGCCGACACATCGTCTTCGCGCACGCCAACGGCTTCCCGGCAGGCACCTACCGAACGCTGTTCGACGCCTGGCGCGCCACGGGCTTCACGGTCCACGCGCTGCCCAAGTTCGGCCACGACCCGCGCTTCCCGGTCACGAGCAACTGGCCGCACCTGCGCGATCAGCTCATCCATTTCACCCTGCACGAAGTCGGCGGCCCGGCGCACCTGGTGGGCCACTCGCTCGGCGGCTACCTGAGCCTGATGGCCGCCGCGCGCCGCCCCGACCTCGCGGCCAGCCTGGTGCTGCTCGACTCGCCGGTGCTGTCGGGCTGGAAGGCGCGCGCGGTGCAGTTCGGCAAGGCGGCCGGCATCGGCGAGCGCCTGTCCCCCGGCCACGTGTCCAAGCGCAGGCGCCAGCACTGGCCGAGCGCGCAGGCCGCGTTCGAGCACTTCGCCGCCAAGCCGGCGTTCGCGCGCTGGGCCCCTGGCGTGCTGCGCGACTACATCGCCTGCGGTGTCGAGCCGGACGACAAAGGGCAGCGCCTGAGCTTCGACCGCACGGTGGAGACGGCCATCTACAACTCGCTGCCGCACCACCTCGACCGTGTGCTGCGCCGCCACCCGCTGCAATGCCCGATGGCGTTCGTGCGCGGCAGTGCATCCGACGAGGCTAAGCGCGTCGGCATGGGCGCCACGGAACGGCTCACGCAGGGCCGCGTGTCGGTGATCGACGGCAGCCATCTCTTCCCGCTCGAGAGGCCGGCCGAGACTGCCGCTGAAGTCACCCGCTGGATCACTGCTTTGCGCGCCATTCGCACCTGACCCCCCGCCTATAATCGCGCTTTACCATCACGGCATTTGCGTTCAAGCGGGTGCTGCACACAATGACCAAGTACGTCTTTGTCACCGGCGGTGTGGTGTCCTCGCTGGGCAAGGGCATCGCTTCTGCATCGTTGGGCGCGATTCTCGAATCGCGCGGCTTGAAGGTCACCCTCATCAAGCTCGACCCCTACCTCAACGTCGACCCCGGCACCATGAGCCCGTTCCAGCACGGCGAAGTGTTCGTCACCGATGACGGCGCCGAAACCGACCTCGATCTCGGCCACTACGAGCGCTTCATCAGCACGCGCATGAAGCGCAGCAATAACTTCACCACCGGCCAGATCTACAAGTCGGTGCTCGAGAAGGAACGCCGCGGCGACTACCTCGGAAAGACCGTGCAGGTGATTCCGCACGTCACCAACGAGATCCAGGAGTTCGTCAAGCGCGGTGCGGCCGACGTCGACGTGGCCATCGTCGAGATCGGCGGCACGGTCGGCGACATCGAGTCGCTGCCTTTCCTCGAGGCCGTGCGCCAGATGGCCTTGCGCGGCGGGCCGAACAACTCCGCGTTCGTGCACCTGACGTATGTGCCGTGGATCGCCGCCGCCGGCGAACTGAAGACCAAGCCGACCCAGCACACGGTGCAGAAGATGCGCGAGATCGGCATCCAGCCCGACGTGTTGCTGTGCCGCGCCGACCGCGAGATCCCCGACGACGAGCGCGACAAGATCTCGCTGTTCACCAACGTCGGCCTGCAGGGCGTGATCTCGATGTGGGACGTGGACACCATCTACAAGGTGCCGCGCATGCTGCACGAGCAGCGCCTCGACGAGCTGATCTGCATGAAGCTGCAACTGCTCACCAAGTCGGCCGACCTGTCGCGCTGGGACCGCCTGGTGCACGAAGTGGCACACCCGAAGTTCGACGTCACCATCGCGATGTGCGGCAAGTACACCGACCTGTCGGACTCGTACAAGTCGCTCAATGAAGCGTTGCGCCACGCCGGCATCCACAACCATGCGCGGATCAAGATCGAGTACGTCGACTCCGAGCACGTGACCCCCGACAACGTGGATCAGTTCGCCGCATTCGATGCGATCCTGGTGCCCGGCGGCTTTGGCAAGCGCGGCATCGAGGGCAAGATTCTCGCGGCCCAGTTCGCCCGCGAACACCGCATTCCCTACCTCGGCATCTGCCTGGGCATGCAGGTCGCAACCATCGAAGTGGCGCGCCACCTGGCTGGCCTGGAAGGCGCGAACAGCACCGAGTTCGACCCCGATACCAAGAACCCGGTGATCGCGCTGATCGACGAATGGCAAGACAGCGACGGCACGATCCAGAAGCGCGACGCGAAGTCCGACCTCGGCGGCACCATGCGCCTGGGCGCGCAGAGTTCCGACGTGATGCCGGGCACGCTGGCCCACCAGATCTACGGCAAGGTCGTGACCGAGCGCCACCGCCACCGCTATGAGGCCAACGAGCGCTACCTCGATCGCCTTCGCGACGCGGGCCTCGTGATCTCGGCCATCACCCAGCGCGAGAAGCTGACCGAGATGATCGAGCTGCCGCAGGCGGTGCACCCGTGGTTCGTGGGCGTGCAGTTCCACCCGGAATTCAAGAGCACACCGTGGGACGGCCACCCGCTGTTCATCAGCTTCGTGAAGGCGGCGCTTGCGCACCAGGCGAGCCGCGCCTCGCTGCTGGCCGCCGCCTGATTCGCGCGCTTTCAGCCGACCACCGAGAGCCCCGCCGCCTTGAAACTCTGCAACTTCGACATCGGCCTGACCCAGCCGTTCTTCCTGATGGCGGGGCCGTGCGTGATCGAGTCCGAGCAGTTGCAGATGGACGTGGCGGGCCGGCTCAAGGAGATGTGCACCGCGCTCGGCATCCCGTTCATCTTCAAGAGCAGCTTCGACAAGGCGAACCGCTCGTCGGGCACCACGTTTCGCGGCCCGGGCATCGACAAGGGCCTGGAGATTCTGGCCAAGGTGAAACGCGAACTCGGTGTGCCGGTGCTGACCGACATCCACGACCAATCACAGATCGCGCAGGTGGCCGCAACGGTCGATGTGCTGCAGACGCCCGCCTTCCTGTGCCGGCAGACCGACTTCATTTGCGCGGTGGCGCAATCGGGCAAGCCGGTGAACATCAAGAAGGGGCAGTTCCTGGCGCCCCACGACATGAAGAACGTGATCGACAAGGCCCGCGCCGCAGCGCGCGAGAAAGGCCTGCCCGAAGACATGTTCATGGCCTGCGAGCGCGGCGCGAGCTTCGGCTACAACAACCTCGTCTCCGACATGCGCTCGCTGGCCATCATGCGCGAAACCGGCGCCCCGGTGGTGTTCGATGCGACGCACTCGGTACAACTGCCCGGCGGCCAGGGCACCAGCTCCGGCGGGCAGCGCGAGTTCGTGCCCGTGCTGGCACGCGCGGCCATTGCCGTCGGCGTGGCCGGCGTGTTCATGGAGACGCACCCCGACCCGGCGAAGGCGCTGAGCGACGGCCCGAACGCGGTGCCGCTCAAGCACATGAAGGCGCTGCTCGAACAACTCTGCGCACTCGACCGCGTGGTCAAGTCACAGCCGCTGCTCGAGAACGACTTCTCCTGCTGACCGCTTGCCAGCTGAACGATTGCCAGCCGACCGAGATCACACACCATGCCCACCGCCTACCTGATCGTCGAATCGCAGATCACCGACCCTGAAACGTTCAAGCGCTACATGGCTTCGGCGCCCGAGGCCGTTGCGGCTTTCGGTGGCGCTTACCTGGTGCGCGGCGGCCGCATCGAGGTGCTCGAAGGCAAGTGGCAGCCAGCGCGCCTGACTGTCCTTCGGTTCGCCTCGTTCGAGCAGGGCAAGGCGATGTACGACAGCCCGGCCTACGTTCACGCGCGCAGCCTGCGCGAAGGCGCAACAGCCCTCTTCAACATGGTGCTGGTCGAAGGCGTCGACGCACCACTCCTCGCTGTTTCGTCATCTTCCAAACCCACACTTTCGCAAGGACAAGCATGAGCGCCATCGTCGACATCGTCGGTCGAGAAATCCTCGACAGCCGCGGCAACCCCACCGTCGAATGCGACGTGCTTCTCGAGAGCGGCACCATGGGCCGTGCGGCCGTGCCCAGCGGCGCCTCCACCGGCTCGCGCGAGGCCATCGAGCTGCGTGACGGCGACAAGTCGCGCTACCTCGGCAAGGGCGTGCTGAAGGCCGTGGAGCACGTGAACACCGAGATCAGCGAAGCCGTGCTCGGGCTCGATGCGTCCGAGCAGGCCTTCCTCGACCGCACGCTGATCGACCTCGACGGCACCGACAACAAGAGCCGCCTCGGCGCCAACGCCACGCTCGCCGTGAGCATGGCCGTGGCGCGCGCCGCGGCCGAGGAATCGGGCCTGCCGCTGTACCGCTACTTCGGCGGCTCGGGCGGCATGTCCCTGCCCGTGCCGATGATGAATGTGATCAATGGCGGCGCCCACGCGAACAACAACCTCGACCTGCAGGAGTTCATGATCATCCCGGTCGGCGCGCCGAGCTTCCGCGAAGCGGTGCGCTACGGGGCCGAGGTGTTCCATGCGCTGAAGAAGATCCTGCACGACAAGGGCATCAGCACGGCGGTCGGCGACGAGGGCGGCTTCGCGCCCAGCGTGGCCAGCCATGAAGCTGCCATCCAGATGATCCTGGAAGCGATCGACAAGGCGGGCTACACGGCAGGCTCGCAGATCGCGCTGGGCCTGGACTGCGCGGCCAGCGAGTTCTACAAGGACGGCAAGTACCAGCTCGCCGGCGAAGGCCTGACCCTGACCGCCCCCGAGTGGACCGACATCCTCGCCACCTGGTGCGACAAGTACCCGATCATCAGCATCGAAGACGGCATGGGCGAGAGCGACTGGGACGGCTGGAAGCACCTGAACGACCGCCTCGGCTCGAAGGTCCAGATCGTCGGTGACGACTTGTTCGTCACCAACACCAAGATCCTGAAAGAAGGCATCGAGAAGCGGGTGGCCAACTCCATCCTGATCAAGATCAACCAGATCGGCACGCTGACCGAAACCTTCGCGGCCATCGAGATGGCAAAGCGCGCCGGCTGGACAGCCGTGATCAGCCACCGCTCGGGCGAAACCGAAGACTCGACCATTGCCGACATCGCGGTCGGCACCAACGCGGGCCAAATCAAGACCGGCTCGATGAGCCGCTCCGACCGCGTCGCCAAGTACAACCAGCTGCTGCGCATCGAAGAAGACCTCGGCGACGTGGCCAGCTACCCCGGCCGCGCGGCGTTCTACAACCTCCGCTGATCGGCGCTGTTCGGCCGGCCGGCAGTCGCACCTGCGTTCCATGCGCACCGTCACTCTTGCATTGATCGCGCTGCTGGCGCTGGTGCATGTCGAACTCTGGTTTGGCAAGGGCGGCGTGCCGCATGCGCGCGAGCTGCGGGCCAGGCTCGCAACACAGCAGGCCGAGAACGCCAGCGCGCGGGCGCGCAACGGCCGCATGGAGGCCGAGGTTCGCGACCTGAAGGAAGGCCTGGAAATGGTCGAGGAGAAGGCCCGCGCCGAGCTCGGCATGGTCAAGCCGCACGAGATCATCGTGCTGTTCGCGCCGAACAAGCGTTGACCGGCACGGCTGCGCATGGATGCCCTGCTGCACGCGTTGCAGCCCCTGTTCGCGCCTGCGTTCACGTTGTGGGGCGCACCGTTCACGGGGCTCGAACTCGCGGCCTTCGTGCTGGCGGTGGCGATGGTCGCGTGCAACATCCGCGTCAACCCGCTCGGCTGGCCGCTGGCGATCGTCAGTTCGCTGCTGTACTTCGCGCTCTTCTGGAACAGCCGGCTCTACGGCGATGCGGGCCTGCAGGTCTTCTTCGTCGTGATCGCCGGGTGGGGCTGGTGGCAATGGCTGCGCGGCACGCTGCCCGACGGCAGCGCCTTGCCGGTGCGCCTGCTGCCAACGCGGCTGCGCTGGCGGCTGCTCGCGGCGCTGGCCCTGGCCTGGCCTGCAACCGGCTGGTTCCTGGCGCACTACACCGACACCGACGTGCCCTGGTGGGACGCCTTCCCGACCGCTGCCAGCGTGATCGGCCAATGGTTGCTCGGCCGCAAGTACGTCGAGAACTGGCTCGTCTGGATCGTGGTCAACGTGGTGAGCGTGGGCCTGTTCGCCTACAAGGGCCTTTGGCTCACTGTGATCCTCTATGTCGTGTTCATTGTCATGTCGGTCATCGGCTGGCGAGCCTGGCTGCGCGTGCGCGCTGTGGCTTGACAGCCCCCTCGTGATGGCCTTCCCGTGACCGCATTCGTCATTGCCATCGTCGGGGCCGAGAGCACCGGCAAGACCGCCCTCGCCGCCGCGCTGCAGGCCGCGCTCGCAGGGCCGCAGCGCAGCGTGGCCTGCGTGCCCGAGTACCTGCGCGAGTTCTGCGATGAACACGGCCGCACGCCGCAGCAGCACGAGCAGGCGCTAATCGCCACCGAGCAGACCCGCCGCATCGCAACCGCCGCGAACGAGCACAACATCGTGATCGCCGACACCACCGCACTCATGACCGCCGTCTACAGCGACATTGTTTTCGGCGACACGGGCCTGTACCCCGCCTGCGAAGCCTCCCACGCGCGCTGCCAGCTGACGCTGATCACCGCGCTCGACCTGTCCTGGCAGGCCGACGGCTTGCAGCGCGACGGCCCGCACGTGCGCGAGCCGGTCGATGCGCTGGTGCGCGCGGCGCTCGGCCGCGCGCGGGTGGGCTACGCGGTGGTGTCGGGCCAGGGCGCGGCACGCGCCGCCGCCGCGCTGGCCAGCGTGCAGCGGGCGCTCGACCCGCCGCAGGCGGCCGAACCGGGATCAGTCCGCTGGAAGTCGCAATGGCAATGGCACTGCGACCGCTGCGGTGAATCCGGCTGCGAGCGTCACGCGCTGTTGCCGAGGGGCTGACCCTGTGGAAGCGGTGGCGGCCCGGGTTCAGAATCGCAGCCAGCGCGCAACGCCGTTCGCGGAGCAGTCACCACCCTACCCGCCCACCCCAAGGAGCCACGGCAGATGCCGCTAACGTGTTCGATCTGCGCCACCGCCAGCCCCGATGACGCACGCTTCTGCCGGGGTTGCGGCGCGGCGCTGAAGAGCACGACCGTGGCGCCGTCGGCCGGGCCTGTCACTGCTGTGCCGTGCCCGGTCTGCCGGCGCCCGAACCGGTCGGGCACGCGCTTTTGCGCGAAGTGCGGCACCGATCAATTCGCGGCGCCGGCAACACCCTCCCCGGCAGCGCTGGCCAATGCGACAGCCTTGCCCACCCCACCGGCCCCAGCGGCCCCAGCGGCCCCTCGCAGCATGCTGTGGCTGGCTTCGGGTGCGCTCGCCCTTGTGCTGGCCGCAGCAGCGTGGTGGCTGCTGTCACCGCTGCACGGCAGCGCGCGGCGCAGCCCGTCACCCCTGCCGGACACCGCAGCGAGCGTGGCGCCCGCCGCCGGGCCGGTGGCCCAACCCACATCGCCCAGTTCCGCCCCTGCCGCCGCCGGGCCGGTATCCGCACCGCCACTCACGCCGGCCGAACTCTGGGACCCGATCCCGGCCGACGAGCTGCAGGCCGCACGCGACCAGGCCGTGAAGTTGCGTGTCGCGCGCGAGGCCAAGGCCCTGGCGGCGCGCGAACAGGCCGCGCTGGCCGAGCAGGACGCTGCGCGTCAGCGCACCGACGACGAACAAGCGCGCCTGCCGGCCTCCGCAGCACCGGTGGCCGGCCCCGCGCCGCGCAGCACCACGCCGGCGCCCGCCGCTGCCAACCCGGCGCTCGCCGGCACGGTGCAGGAGGCCTGCGGCAACCGCAACCCCATCGCCCAGGCGATCTGCGAATCACGCGAGTGCAGCCGCGCCGAACACGCCGCTGAAGCCACCTGCAAGCGCGTGCGCGCTGCCGAAGAGCGGCGTCGGCAGCCCGAGTAGCCTGCACCCGTCGAAGGCCCGCCACGCGGCCATGGCGCCAACCCCGAGGAGGAACACCGATGAGCGAGCCGCCACCGCGCAATGCATCCGCCACACCCGCGTCGGCGCCCCCGACCGGCTTGCCGTCCGGCGCCGTCACCAGCCTGTTCCAGGCGCTGCGCGGGCTGCACAACACCCGCGCACTCACCGCGATGCTCGGCTGTCTTGTGGCCGGGGTGCTGGTCGCGGGCGTGTGCTCGTTGCTCGCAGCCCGGCTCGGCGCCGCCATGGCCTTGCTCGGCGCCTTGGCGTTGCTCATGGGCGCGGCCACCGGCGTGAACGCGGCCGGCATGCTGCTGATGGACCAGGCCCGCGGCCTGCCGGCCCGCGCGCTGGCCGGAGCCGTGCGCAGCGGTCTGGCGTGTGTGCCGAAGGTCATCGCGCTCGGCCTGGGGCTGTTCCTGATCGCGGTGGCCATGTTCCTGGCCATCGCGCTGGCGTACTTCATCTGCAAGATTCCTTACCTCGGGCCGCTGCTGTTCGTGGCCGTGTTCCCGCTGTCAGTGCTCGCTGCGGGCGTCACCTTGTGCGGCCTGTTCCTGTGCATGGTCCTGTCGCTGCCGGCCTTGTGGGAGGGCCAGCCCATCGTCAGCGCCATCACGCAGGCCCTGGGCGTCGCGCGCACCCGGTTGGTGGAGACGATGTTGCTCGGCGGCGTGGTGGGCGTGCTGTCGGTGGCCGTCGGCGTGATCGTGTTCGGTGTGCTTGCCACCGGGCTGATGCCCACGCTCGGGCTGTCGGCGGCGATTCTGGGCAGCGACGGTTTCGGCAACGTCGCCGCCATCGCGCAAGGCGGGACTGAATTCGGCCACGGCGGCGGCGGGGTTGCCGGCGCAGGTGGCAGCCACGCCGCGGCAGCGGCCATCGGCGGTGGGGTGCTGTGGTCCCTGGCCGCATCACTGGTGGCGATGGTCAACCTGCAGGGGTTGAACCTGGTCTACCTGCGTGTCACCGACGCCCTGCGCACGGCCACCTCCGGCGCGGCGCCTTTCATGCCCGGGTCGGCCGGCACGGCCACGCCCGCCGCGCCGCAGAGCCGCACCCAGCCTGCCGGTGCTACCGTGCCCAGCGGGGTGAAGAGCAGCACTTGCCCGGAATGTCTCTCGGCGGTCGGCACGGAAGACGTGTTCTGCGGCGTCTGCGGGCACCGGCTGAAGTAGCTTCGCCAACCCCACGCGCAAGCCCCATGTTCGGCACGCAAGACCTGCCGCTCTTCATCGCCTCCGGCCTGTTGCTGAACATGGTGCCGGGGCCGGACTCGCTGCTCATCATCGCGCGCAGCGGCGGCCACGGCTGGCGCGCCGGCTCGGCGGCGGCCCTCGGCGTGGGCGCAGGCACCTTCGTGCACATGCTCGCGGCGGCGCTCGGCTTGTCGGCACTCCTCGCGGCGTCGGCCACGGCGTTCACGCTCGTCAAGCTGGCGGGCGCGGCTTACCTGGTGGTCATCGGCCTGCGCCTTCTGTTCAAGCGCTCAAGTGCGTCTGGCGTCATGGCTTCAGCCGGTGCCGGTGCTGGCGCTGGCGCTGGCGCTGCGCCGCTGCGCTTGCGAACTGTCTTCCGCCAGGGCTTCCTGACCAACGTGCTGAACCCGAAAGTGGCTGTGTTCTTCCTGGCGTTCGTGCCGCAGTTCATTGCTGCCGATGCGCCCGACAAGGCGGTGGCCTTCATCGCGCTCGGCACGCTCTTCAACATCAACTCGATGCTGTGGGCGCACACCCTCGTTATCACCACGGTGGCCGCGCGGCGGTGCTTGCGGGTGAGCGGCCGCGCCATCGCGTGGCTCAACCGCGTGGTCGGCGCCGTGTTCGTGTCGTTCGGACTGCGGCTCGCGCTGGCCGAGGCGCGCTGACACAAGCGCACTGAAAGTACGTGCACCGAACGCAGGTCAGCGCGCCGTCTTCATTGCCGCACCGCCGACCCCGGCGGCTGGTCCCGCACCGGCGTGAACAGGCCGCCCACGTCGACCGGGTCGAAGTGGTATTTCTTGCCGCAGAAGTCGCAACCGATCTCGACGCGGCCCTGCTCGGTGATGATGCTGTCGACCTCGTCGCGGCCCAGGCTCTTGAGCATGCTGCCCACGCGCTCGCGCGAGCAGCTGCACTCGAAGCGCGGGGTGTGCGGCGCGTGCGGCCCGTCTTGCGGGGTCAGCAGGCGCACCGGTTCTTCCCAGAACAGGCGGCGCAGCACGGTGTCGGGCGTGAGCGTCAGCAGCTCATCCGCCGTCAGCGTGGCAGCGAGCATCGCGATGCGGTTGTAGGCTTCGTTGATGCCGATCTCGTCTTCGTTGCGCGCACCGCTCGTGCCTTGCACATTGCCCATTCCCTGCACCGGCATGCGCTGGATCAGCAGGCCGGCCGCCACCTGGTCGTTGGCCGCGAGGATGAGCTTCGTGTCGAGTTGCTCCGACTGCAGCATGTAGTGCTCCAGAACTTCGGCGAGCGCCTGCAGCGGCTCGCGCTGGTCGCCGTGCAGTGCCACCACGCCCTGGTACGGCACCTGGCCGGGCAGCTTGTCCTTCGGGTCGAGCGTGATCGCGCAGCGGCCCTGGCCGTGCACGTTCAGCAGCGCCTCGAGCCGCGCGCCGGCCGGCACCGCGCCCACCACCTTGGCCGTGACGCGGAACGCCAGGTCGGGCTGCACTTCGGCCACCGCCAGCTTCACCGGCCCGTCGCCGTACATCTGCAGCACCAGCGCCCCGTTGAACTTGATGTTCGACTGCATCAGCACGCCGGCCGCCGCCATCTCGCCGAGCAGCGCGCGCACCTCCGGCGGGAAGGCATCGCCGGCCAACGCGCGGCGCGCCAGCACGTCTTGCCAGCTGCTGCCCAGCCGCACCAGCAGGCCGCGCACCGGCAGGCCGTCGAAGATGAACTTGACCAGTTCGTCGCTCATGTCGGTCATGTCTTTGACGCCACTCAATTCAACCGAGCTTCTTCAGGCCGGTGCGATAGCGCCGTGCGTTGGCAACGTAATGCGGCGCGCCTTGCTGCAGCGCGCCGATCTGCTCCGGCGTAAGCTGGCGCACCACCTTGGCCGGCGTGCCCATGATCATCGAGCCATCGGGGAACTCCTTGCCTTCGGTGACCAGCGAGCCGGCACCCACGAGGCAGTTGCGGCCGATCTTCGCGCCGTTCAGCACCACGGCCTGAATGCCGATCAGCGAGCCATCGCCCACGCTGCACCCATGCAGCATCACCTGGTGGCCGACGGTCACGTTCGCGCCCAGCGTGACCGGGAAGCCGTGGTCCGAATGCACCACCGTGCCGTCCTGGATGTTGGTGCCCGCACCCACGGTCAGGCGCTCGTTGTCACCACGCAGCACGGCGCCGAACCACACGCTCACACCGTCGCCGAGTTCGACGTTGCCGATCACCTGCGCACTGTCGGCCACCCAGGCCGTGGGCGCGATGGTCGGGGCGATGTCGTCGAGCTGGTAGATGGCCATGGTGGGTCCGTGTCGGCGAGCGTGATCGGCTGAAAGGAAGGCGATGGCGAAGGGAAAGCGCAAATGCGAGCCGATAATTCTAGGTGCGCCCCCGCATCGCAATCGGCCCCGGCCCGATTCACCATGTTTGATCTCCGCCCCGTCTGCGCGCACTGCAGCAACTTCCTCGGCACCGACGCGGCCGGCACAGCCGTGAAGCACGCGCCGGTCGATGCGGCAGCGCATGCGGCATTCGCGGCGCCGATCGTGGCCATCGCGCCCGAGGCACGGTAGCGCCGCGCATGAACCCGCGCCAGCGCGCGCTCGACATTCTTGCTTTGGGCGACCCCACCGCCAAGGCGCGCGAGGCCCGCGCCCTGTTCGCCACGCTCGACCTCGATGCGCTCGACACCGAGGCCGTTCTCACGCCGACAAGCCCCCTGCCCGGCCGCCCGCCGCTGCCCCGGCTGGTCGCCGCGCTCGACGTGCCCAAGCGCTCGCCGTTCACGCTGGAAGGCCGCGCCGCGCTGCTGCACTCGGTCACGCACATCGAGCTGAACGCGATCGACCTGGCGCTCGACGCGGCCTGGCGATTCACCGGCATGCCCAGCGCCTACTACCGCGACTGGCTGCTTGTCGCGAGCGAAGAGGCGCTGCACTTCACGCTGCTGCGCGAGCACCTGCAGACGCTCGGCTTCGACTACGGCGACTTCGACGCGCACGACGGCCTGTGGGCCATGACGCAACGCACCGCGCACGACATCACCGCCCGCATGGCGCTGGTGCCGCGCACGTTAGAGGCGCGCGGGCTCGACGCCACACCGCCGATGCAGGCGAAGCTGCGCAAGGCGGGCGACCTGCGCGCGGTCGAGATCCTCGTCGTGATCCTGCGCGACGAAGTGGGCCATGTCGCCATCGGCAACCATTGGTACCGGTGGCTGTGCGCACGCGACGGCTTTGATCCGGTCGCGCTCTACCCGGTGCTGGCCGAACGCCACGGCGCGCCTCGGCCGCGCGCGCCGTTCAACATCGAGGCCCGGCGCGCGGCCGGTTTCACGGCCGACGAGATCGCGGCGCTCGGCGAAAACGCATAAGCACCCCATGAACGTCTTCGTTGCCGGCTTCCACCATGAAACCAACACCTTCGCGCCCTCGCCGGCCGACTGGCCCGCCTTCACCTGCGGCGCCGGTTACCCGGCCTATGCGCGTGGCGCCGACATGCTGCGCCAGATGGCCCCGGCAAGCGTGGCCCTCGGCGGCTTTGCGCAGGCTGCAGCAGGCTTCGGCTGGACGCTCGTGCCCTCGGTGTGGGCCGGCGCGATGCCGTCGAACCGCATCACCACCGAGGCCTTCGAGCGCATCTGCGCCGAGATCGTCACCGACCTGCAACGCGGCGGCTTCGATGCCGTGTACCTCGACCTGCATGGCGCCGCCGTGGCCGAATGCGCCGACGATGCCGAAGGCGAGTTGCTCGCGCGCATGCGCGCCGTGGTCGGGCTCGACATGCCGCTCGTCGCCAGCCTGGACCTGCATGCGAACGTGACCGCACGCATGCTCGAACTCGCGAGCGCGATGACCGCCTTTCGCACCTACCCGCATGTCGACATGCGCGAGACCGGCGCGCGCGCCGCGCACATGCTGGCGCGCCGGCTCGGCGGTGCGGTGCCGCGCGCCACGCACGCGCTGCGCGTGCCGTTCCTGCTGCCGCTGAACGCGCAGTGCACGTTGATGGAGCCGGCGCACTCGGTCATCGAACTCATCGGGCAGCTGGAAGCACAGCACGACGTGGAGCTGAACTTCGCGATGGGCTTCTCGGCCGCCGACTTCGCCGAGTGCGGGCCGGTGGTCTTCGGCCACGGTGCCGACGCGCGCACCACCGAACGCGCCGTGCAGCGCGTGTTCGACGCAGTGGCCGTGCAGCGGCGTGGCGACTGGCGGCTCGACCTGCTGGCACCGGCCGCGGCCGTGGCGCACGGCATCGCGCTGGCGCTCGAATCCAGCGCGCCGGTCGTCATCGCCGACACGCAGGACAACCCCGGTGCGGGCGGCGACGCCAACACCACCGGCCTTCTGCGCGCATTGCTGGAAGCCGATGCCGGCACCAGGCTGCAGGGCCGAGTGGCACTCGGCCTGCTGTTCGACCCCGACGCCGCGCGCGCCGCCTGCGCCGCCGGCGTGGGCGCCGTGCTGCCGCTCTCGCTCGGCCGCGCCGTGCCCACCTGGAGCGGCGCGCTCACCGAGGCGCCGGTGCGCGCCGACGTGCGCGTGCTCGCCACGAGCGACGGCGTGGTGCCGATGTTCGGCCCGATGACGGCCGGCAGCACCATGCAGCTCGGCGCATGCGCTTGCGTCGAGCTGCAGGGCATCCGCGTGCTGCTCAGCAGTGCCAAGGCGCAGATGCTCGACCTCGACCTCTACCGCTTCCTCGGCGTCGAGCCCACGCAGATGAAGCTGCTGGTGAACAAGAGCTCGGTGCACTTCCGCGCCGCGTTCGGGCCCATCGCGTCGCACATCCTCGTCGCCAAGGCACCCGGCCCGATGGCCGCCGACCCGGCCGACCTGCCGTGGACGCAGTTGCCCGCGCACATGGCTGTGCGATCTTGAACGGCATGGCCAGGGTCACCGCCCTGCCGCTCTGGACGCTCGCACCGCATGGGCGAGCCGTTCGGCACGTTGCTGCTCGCGGTAGCGGTGACTGCCATCGAAGTGGCGTTGATCATGGCGCTGATGCTTGCCGGCGGGCCGGCCACCTCGGCGCTGGCACGCGACACGGTCTTCGCGGCGGTGATGATCATCCTCAACGGCATCGTCGGCGTGTGCCTGCTGGCCGGCGGCAGCCGTCACGGCGAGCAGCGTTCGGCCGCTGCGGCGTGAACGCGTCGCTCGCGGCGCTGGCTGCGATCGTAGTGCTCGCGTTGGTGCTGCAGGGCGCGGTGCACTTGGTGATCTTCGCGGCCTACCTGTTGAACACCGTCCGTGATGTGCGGTGAGGTGGGTGACTGCGACGCGGCGTCAGGCGCGCGCTACGGTGCCATGAAGTAGCGCTTCAGCCCGGCCAGGATCATCTCGACCGCAATCGCGGTCAGCACCAGGCCCATCAGCTTCTCGATGGCTGACACCACCGAATCGCCGAGCAGTTTGCGGATGCGGTTGCACAGCAGGAGCACCGCGCCCGAGACCGCCATGGCACAGGAGAGTGCACCGACCCACGACATCAACCGCTCGGGCTGGCGCGAGGCGAGCAGCAGCACCGTGGCCATGGCCGACGGCCCCGCCAGCAGCGGCACCGCCAGCGGGAAGATCAGCGGCTCGCGGCCCTCGGGCACGCCGTACACGCCGCCTTCGTGGCTGAAGATCATGCGGATGGCCACCATCAGCAGGATCACCCCGCCGGCCACTTCGAGCGAGCGCTCCGACAGGCGCATCACCCGCAGAAAGCCTTCGCCGAAGAACATGAAGGCGAACAGCACGCCGAACGCGATGCCGACCTCACGCATCGCCACCCAGCGGCGCCGCGCGGGCGCCACGTCGCGCATGATGGGAATGAAGATCGGCAGGCTGCCGAGCGGGTCGAGCACCAGCAGCAGCAAGATGAAGGCGGAGAGGAAACTGTGATCCATGGGCCGAGCTTACAAGGCCGGCGGCATCAGACCAGCGTCACGCGAGGCATGAATTCACAAGCCCGAGGTCACGTGGCCGGGCCGTGGCAAACGGCCTCGACGTTGTGGCCATCCGGCCCGATCACGAACGCGCCGTAGTAGTTCGGGTGGTAGATCGCACGGATGCCGGGCGCGCCGTTGTCGGTGGCGCCGGCGCGCAGCGCGGCCGAGTGGAAAGCATCGACCTGCGCGCGGTTCTCGGCCGCGAACGCAATGTGCATCGGCACCTGCGCCGCGCCACCGGCGCCGAACCAGAAGTCGGGCTTGCCGCCGCGGCCGAAGCCGGCCCAGCCTCCGGCTTCCATGATCAGCGTGATATCCAACGGCGCCAGCGCTGCGGTGAAGAACGCCTTGCTGCGCGGGTAGTCGGCCACCGACAGGCCGATGTGATCGAGGGTCATCAAGGGGCTCCTGCAGAGTTCATGAGGTTGAAGGCCGTTCAGCCGGCAGATCAGCCGGCAGGTGCGGGCTGCGCCGCCTGCCATTCTTCACGACGCAGGCGATACAGGCAATGGATGCGAAACGCATGGCCTTCGGGCACGCCCGGGTGCTCGAAGTTCTGCTGCGCATCGATCAGCCCGATGCGCTCCATTACCGCCCGCGAGGGCAGGTTCAGGAGCGTCGTGAACGACACGATCTCGGCCAGGCCGATCTGCTGGAACCCGGCACGCAACACGGCGCGCGCGGCCTCGGTCGCGAAGCCCTGGCCCCAGTGCGCGCGCGCCAGCCGCCAGCCGATCTCCACGCACGGCGAGAACGACAACACGCGCTTCGGCACCGTCAGGCCGACGAAGCCGATGAAGGCGCCGGTGTCGCGCCGCTCCACCGCCCAGTTGCCCCAGCCACGATCGACGAGTTGCGACTGCCAGGCGTCGATGCTCGCATCGCTGGCTTCACGCCTGATGGGGGTGGCGAAGTAGCGCATCGTCTGCGGATCGGCATTCAGTGCGGCGAAGGGCTCGCGGTCGGACTCGCACCACGCGCGCAGGCGCAGGCGCGGTGTGGCGGGCGGGGCGAGCGGCGGCGCGGTCACTGGCCCGGTCGCTTGAAGACAAATCGGTTGCGGAGCAGCACCGGGCCGGCCGAGGGCAGTTTCTCTTTCGACAAGGCGAAGCCCTGTGCGCCGAGTTCCAGCGTGAAGCGCGCCGGGTCGTCGCCGGCCTGGGCGGGCTTGTCGAAAACGACGCGGCGGAGCAGCCCGTCCTGCGCGTTCGACACGATCCGCGCAACGGTCTCGCTGCGCTCGCTTGCAGCCCCGGACACCCAGGTGACGCGCTGCGCCGTGAAGTCGAACGTCATCGTCTCGTACGAGTACACCGCCTTGCCGGGGCCGTCGTCGAACGCGTAGTGCAGCACCAGCGTGCTGGGCCCGCCGAGGGCCACGAACAGTCGCGTGGGCAGCGTCACCATCTTGACCGAAGGCCGGTAGTCGCGGTAGGTGAGCGCGCCTTGCCACTCGCCTTGCACCGCGTCCAACGCGGCATCGGGCCGCGGGTCGTCGAGGGCGTAAGCGTTGTTGGCGCAGAGGACTGCGGCAAGGAGCCAGCAAGCTTGTCGAATCAAGGTCTTCACCGCTTTGGAATGCGAGCGCGAAACGCTACGCGGCACGATTCGCCGATCTTTCCACGCTCTCACCCCCGCTCGCGCACATGCTGCACCTGCTGCGGATACGGGATCTCGATGCCCAGCCGGTTCAGCAGGTCGAGCACGGCCAGGTTCACGTCCGAGCGCACGTTGGCCTGGCCGTTCTCGGAGTCACCGATCCAGAACGACAGCGTCAGGTTCAGGCCGTCGGCGGCGAACTCGGTGAGTTGCACCGTCGGCCCCGGCTCGCTGAGCACGCGCGGCACCTGCTTGAGCACCGCCTCGGCCTGTGGCTGCAAGGCCCGGATGTCGGTGCCATAGGCCACCTGCACCGTGCTCGTGATGGCCACGCGCGTGTCGGCGAGCGACGAGTTCTCGACCCGCTGCGTGATGAGCATTTCGTTCGGCACGATGGACTCGCGGCCGTTCAACGCGCGGATCACGGTGTAGCGGGTGCGGATGTCGGTGATGCGGCCCTCGAAGCCATCGACCTTGACCATGTCGCCGATGCGGATGGCGCGCTCGGCCAGCACGACGAAGCCGCTGATGTAATTGGCGGCGATCTTCTGCAAGCCGAAGCCGATACCCACGCCGAGCGCGCCGCCGAGTACCGACAGCGTCGTCAGGTCGATGCCCACGGCCGACAGCGCCACCAGCAGGCCGACGAACAGCAGCAGCGTGCGCACGGTGTTCGCGGCGATCTTGCGCATCGACAAGCTGCTGCCGGTGCCGTGCAGCAGCTTCTTCTCGATGGCCGACGACACCCAGAGCGCGAGCACCATCACCAGGCCGGCGCTGAGCGTGCCCTCGACCACGTTGCGCAGTGTGATGCGGCCGGAGCCGAGTTTCCATTGCACATCGTCCATCGCGTCGAGCAACAACGGCAGCGCGCCGGTGACCCACAGCACCACCGCGATCCAAGCCACCCACGACACGCTGCGCTCGACGATGCGCAGCGCGCGCACGTTCGGGAACGTGACGCCCAGCACGCGCGCCGTCAGGCGGATGACGAGCAGCGACAGCAACATCGGCACGGCGATGCGGAACACCGCAGGCTTCACGTAGCCCGCCAGCACCACCTCGGCGATGTACGCGAAGGCGAGCGCAAGCACCGGGAACAGCACACCATCGAAGCTGTGCTTGCCGAAGAGCACCGAGCCGTCGAGCGCACCCCGGCGGCGCAGTGCGGGCGCGCGCAACAGGCGCACCACGCCCCACGCCAGCACCAGGCAGCCCACCAGCACCGCCACTTCGGTGAGCGCGCTGACCTTCAGCAGCGAGCTGATCAGGTCGTTCAGCTCATCGGCGTTCAACGACCGCGCCACGCGTCAAACCCCCGCAAGCACGCGCACGTGGACGGCCACGCTGCGCGCCAGCGCCTGCAAGGCATACCCGCCTTCCAAGCACGAGACGATGCGCCCCTTGGCGTGCCGCTCGGCCACGCTCTTGATGCGCTGCGTGATCCATTCGTAGTCGGCCTCGACGAGGCCGAGCTGACCGAGTTCGTCTTCGCGGTGCGCGTCGAAGCCGGCGCTGATGAAGATCATCTGCGGCCGGAAGGCTTCGAGGCGCGGCATCCAGTTGGCCTCGATCAGTTCGCGCACGCCGGCGCCGCGCGTGTAGGCAGGCACGGGCAGGTTGACCATGTTCGTGCCCATCGGCACGCCGCCGCTGAAGGGGTAGAGCTTGTCCTGGAAGATGCTGGCCATCAGCACGCGTTCGTCGCCGGCGATGATGTCTTCGGTGCCGTTGCCGTGGTGCACGTCGAAGTCGATGATGGCCACGCGCTGCAGGCCGCGCACGTCGAGCGCATGGCGCGCGGCGATCGCCACGTTGTTGAAGAAGCAGAAGCCCATCGCGGCATCGCGCGTGGCATGGTGGCCGGGCGGGCGCACGGCGCAGAAGGCGTTCTCGTGCAAACCGTCGATCACCGCGTCGGTGGCCGCCACCGCCGCACCCGCCGCGCGCTGCACCGCACGCCAGGTGCCCGGCGCCGCCACGGTGTCGGGGTCGATCGCGCGCGGCGCGCCGGCCGCTTCGATCTGTTGCAGCAGTTCACGCAGCTCGGTGATGTGGTGCGCGCTGTGGGCGTGGGCCACGTCCATCAAGTCGACCAGCGGTGCGTCGATGCGCTCGAGCGCGATGTCGAGGCCGCTCGCGAGCAGGTAGTCGTCGATGGCGTCCAGGCGCTGCGGGCACTCGGGGTGGCCGCGGCCCATGTCGTGCAATCTGCACTCGGCGTGGCTGTAGAAGGCGGTGGTCATTCGGTCTTCAGGCAAAGGCTTTTCGGGTAAGGTGGCCGCATGGACAAAGCGCTTGCGGCACAACTCACGGCATTGGTCGACCAGATTAGCACGGTGATTGTCGGCAAGCGGCCGCAGATCGAAGACTGCGTTGCCTGCATGCTGGCCGGCGGCCACCTGCTGATCGAAGACGTGCCCGGTGTCGGCAAGACGACGCTCGCGCACGCGCTGGCGGTCTCGCTCGGCCTGCGCTTTTCGCGCACCCAGTTCACGGCCGATCTGATGCCTTCCGACCTGATCGGCGTGAGCGTGTACGAGCGCAGCAAGGAAAGCTTCGTGTTCCACCCCGGCCCGGTGTTTGCGCAGGTGCTGCTGGCCGACGAGATCAACCGCGCCGGGCCGAAGACGCAGAGCGCCTTGCTGGAGGCGATGGAGGAGCACCAGGTCACGGTCGAGGGCGAAACGCGTGCATTGCCCGAGCCCTTCTTCGTGATCGCCACCCAGAACCCGAGCGATCAGCTCGGCACCTACCCGCTGCCGGAGTCGCAGCTGGACCGCTTCCTGATGTGCATCACGCTCGGTTACCCCGACCAGTTGAGCGAGCGTGCGCTGCTGGCCGGGAAGGACCGCCGCGAGGCCATCCACGGCCTGCGCGCCGTGATGACGCCGCCCGAGCTGGTGGTGGCGCAGAAGGCGGTGCAGCAGGTGCATGCATCGGAGGCGCTGCTCGACTACCTTCAGGCCCTGATTGCCGCCACGCGTTCGGGCCGGTGGTTCGCAGAAGGCCTGAGCCCGCGCGCCGGCATCGCGGTGCTGCGCGCAGCGCGTGCGCGGGCACTGCTCGGCCGGCGTGACTACGTGGCACCGGACGACGTGCAGTACGTGCTTCCGCAGACCATTGCGCACCGGCTGGCGCCAGCCGCCGGCGCCGGCCGCGGCCGGGTCGAGCAGGTGCGGGCCATGGTCGAGGCGGTGGCCTTGCCTTGAGCGCGGCTGTGGTCCACCCGGTCGGCCGGGCGCGCACGCGCTTTCGTGTCTGGCTCGCTGCGCGGGCGCCGCGCAGCGACACGCTGCTGCTCACCCAGCGCAATGTCTACATCCTGCCCACGCGCGCCGGCCTTCTGT
>Ga0209724_1000248_pt1 | contig 54892 bp, 51 predicted proteins | sample grotaG_FD_184143 | JGI IMG/M metagenome (GOLD analysis project Ga0209724, IMG submission 184143) | Glacier valley bacterial and archeal communities from Borup Fiord, Nunavut, Canada, to study Microbial Dark Matter (Phase II) -... | ecosystem: Environmental > Aquatic > Freshwater > Ice > Glacier ... | reverse complement strand
CACCGACACCGACGATCGTCGTGCGCAGCAACAACGCCACGACCGTCTCGCGCCGATACGGCTACGGCGGTGGGCTCACGGGTTGCCCGACCGTCAATATCCCTCGTAGAGATCGCCCGAATGTGTCGTACAGGTTTCGTACCGATTACGGCGACCGTACTTTCGAACAGTTGAACAAAGAATCTGTGGAACAGGTCTTCGAGCGCAGACCGAGTCCGTGCAGATTCGCGTCATATGGCGAAGTCCACCGAGAGCACCGGTCTCCGTTCCTTCCTTGAACTTTCGTACGACGAGCTCGAACAGCTCAACCTCGAAGCCAAGTCGCAGCGCCTGTCGCGCGTGAAACCCGACAAGATCCGCGAGCAGCGGATGAAGTACTTGACCGACGAGAAGCGGATCAAGGCAGTCACCGTGTGCTTCTCTGACCTCGAAGGTCGGCTGCACATGCTCGACTACGACAAGAAGTTCTTGCTCGGCAGCGCCGACAACCTGACATTCGACGGCAGCTCGATCCGCGGCTTCTCCGCGCAGCAGGAATCGGATCTGCGCCTCGCCATCGATTGGGGCGCGTTCTACTGGTTGCCCTCGGACGTGTTCGGTCCCGGCAAGGTGCTCGTGTTCAGCGAAGTGCTCGAGAAGGATGGCTCGCCGTACGTCGGCGATCTCCGCGGCCGGCTCAAGGCATACACCGACAAGTTGTACGCGAAGGACGGCACCGTGTGCAACGTCGCGCACGAGGTCGAAGGCTTCCTGTTCAAGGGCAAGGACGCCGAGCGCCACTACCACGAGACAGGCAAGTTCGAGTTCATCTCGACCGGTGGGTACTACCACTCGCTGCCCGGCGATCCGCTGCGCAAGTTCATCGATAGCTCGGCCGAAGCGCATCGCGCGATGGGCTTCGAGAACGAGAAGGATCATCCCGAAGTCGCACCGTCGCAGTTCGAGATGAACTTCAAGTACGCCGATGCCGTCGTCGGCGCCGACGAGGTCCAGCTCTACAAGTTGCTCGCGCGTCAGGTCGCGAGCCAGGTCGACATGACCGCGTCGTTCCTGCCCAAGCCGTTCGCGGGCGTCAACGGCAACGGCATGCACACCAACCTGTCCCTCGCGAAGAAGGGACAGAATCTCTTCTACGACAAGAAGGGGCAGGACGGCCTTTCCAAGTCGGGGTGGGACTTCATCGCGCGCATCCTCGGTGCGGCGCCGGACATCTGTCTCGTGCTCAACTCGTCGGTGAATTCGTACCGCCGCCTCGATCCGCACTTCGAAGCGCCGAACCAGATCAAGGCGTCCGCGATCGATCGCGGCTCGATGGTTCGCATCCCGCTCGGCAACGAGCGCTCGGCTCGCATCGAAGTCCGCAGCGTGGCGCCCGATGCGAATCCGTACATGTCCGTGTACACGGTGCTCCGCACCGGCCTCGAAGGCACGACGAGGGCCGACGAGAAATCCAAGACGCGGTTTTTGCCGGATAACGTCTACGACGCCATCCGCTTGTTCCGCAGCAGCAAGTTCACCGCGGAGCTGTTCGGTTCCGACATCCAGGGTCGCTACGCCGATCTCAAGCAGGCGGCCGCAGATCGCTGCCCGAAGGCGCTCGGCACCGTGGTCAAGACCAACGAGATCCAGTTCCACCACGAGGTCACGAACCAGTACCTCTGGAACCAGTTCTGACGAGCAAACCGGAGGCCCGTGCGACGGACGGGCATGCCGAGGTCAAAGCCGCTCTGCGTTGATGCAATCAGCGGTTCGGACCGAGACGGGCGAGCCCGTCACGATACACCGGCTTGTCGCCCAGACCCGCGGTCACGAGCGCCGCTGGATCCTGGCCGAGCTGCGACGAGCGGCGTGCGGCCGTGAGATCGCCCGCGAGTTGATCGAGCGCGCGGAGCGTGAATAGCGCGAGCTCGTCGGTCGAAGGGCCGCGGTGCGTCCAGGTATCGAGCAGGCCCATCCGGCGCTTCGCCTGCTCGGACTCGGGCGCGAGTTGCAACCGGACCCAACCTTTGACCTGCGGGTCGCGGATGCCGATGTTCGCGCCGGCGAGCGGCGTATCGAGCTCGATCGGGCCGAGCGGCTCGCCCGTCTCGTCACATGCGGTCACGATCGGCTCGTAACCGACCGTGGTGAGCCCGGCGACCAGATCGGCGACCGTGACCTTCGCGCCTTCGCGATAGCCTTCGGTCTTCGGAGCGATCCGCGTGTAGGAGAGCATGTAGCCCTCGCTGGTGTGGAGCTTGCCGCTGACGACCCGCCGCGCGAGCATGAATCCGATCGCGATGCCGAGCATCACGAGGAAGCCGATGAACCGGCCGCCGCCGATCCGCCAATCACCGATGTGCTGGATATCGTCGCCGGCAAGCTTCCAGCCGATGAAGCCAGCCACGGTGCCGCCGACCACGCCTCCCGCGACTGACATCCAGAATCGTTGCATGGGGGATGGTAGCGCACGGATGTGGAACGACCAGAATCACGGTCGAGGTCACCGCGAGTCCAGCGGAACCTGCGCGGTATCGGTCATACCCGTCGAGCGCGCTGGACAGCGAGCTCGTCGCGTTCACTTCGAGGATTTCTTCGGCATCGAGGCCGGCATGAACGAGAAACGATTGCCCAGATCTTCATCGCAACAACGACGCCACGGCTACCAGTGTAGCAAGACTTTTCCGGTCGCTTGCTTGGTCTCGAGGAACTCGTGCGCCGCAGCGACCTCGGTCGCCGCGAACACCTTGCCGATATGCGGCTTGAGGTTCGTGAGGTCGGCACCGGCGAGCGAGCGCGTGAGTTTCTCGAGCCAGATCGGATCCCGGAACACGCGGAGCGCGTTGAGTGCGTACACGCCGGTGTTGACGTCGAATAACTTGAGGATCGAGATCCGCGGCGTGCGAAGTAGCGCGCTCGCGATCTTCAGGTAGTTGCGCTTGCCGTTCGTGGTCATCGACGACATGCCGAGGCAGATGATCCGGCCGGTGATGCCAAGCCGCTTGCGCTGCCACTCGATCGCCGCACCGCCCGACGAGTTGATCACCAGGTCATAGCCGCGCAGTGCCTCGTCGGCTTGAAACTCGCGGACCGTCATCGCGGTCGCGCCAAGCTGCTCGATGAAGCCACGCTTGTGCTCGCTCGTGGTGAGCCCCGTGACCTCGGCTCCGACCGCGCGCGCCATCTGGATCGCGAGGACCCCGACGCCTCCCGTCGCGGGCTCGATCAAGATTCGATCGCCTTTGCGGATGCGCGCCATCTCGAACAGCGCGATCTGCGCGGTGAAGTAGTTCACCGGCATCGCCGCACCGGCTTCGAGACCGACGTTCGCCGGCAGCTTGAACACCTGATGCGCGGGCACCGTGACGTGCGAGGCGTAGCCTCCAAAATACGTACCCGCCGCGACTTGATCACCCTTCTTGACCTCGTGCACGTCCTTGCCGACCGCGCTCACGATGCCGGAGACTTCGTAGCCTGGCGTGAACGGTTTCTTCGGCGCGTCGGGATAGAGGCCGAGGCGCATCTGGATATCCGCGAAGTTGATGCCGGAGTACGCGACGTCGATCGCGACCTCGTCATCGCCAGGCAGGCGCGGGGCGAGGGCGTGGAAAGCCATTGCCGAGGCCGGACCGTTCGTTTCGATGCGGATTTCTTGATAGGACATGGTTTTTAAACTTTCGAAGTTTTAAGAGCGAGCCCGCCGCGCAGCATTGCGAGGCCGTCGGGGTCGACCGAGCACGTGAGCTGCTTGCCCTCGCGCTGGGTGTGGATGAGGCCCGCGTCCGCGAGCTCCTTGACGTGATGGGAGACCGTGGGCGCGCCGAGCTCGAGCCCTGCGAGCAGCTTGACGAGGAAGCAGTCATGCACGCGACCCTTCGCGAGGTCGAGCTTGCTCTCGTCGAGGAGGTTCAGGAACAGCCGCAGGCGGTTCGGATTCGAGAGCGCCCGGAACATCCGGGCGAGTCGGTCGACATCGGTCTTGGCCACACCCTTCAGTACGACAGTTATCGAACTGTCACAATCGAATAGAATCGGCCACCGGCTCCAGCGTCACCGCTGATCGCGAGCGAGATCGCTCCGAGCTAGAGCCCGAAGCCAGCGAGGCAGCTGGTCAGCGTGTCGTCGGGCGTGAAGCCGCACGTGTTGTCGGCTTGGAGCTCGCACGTCGCGGCCTGGTAGCACGCGTACTCGGGCTTGTAGATGCACGACGAGACCTGTGGAGCATCGCCGCATAGCTCGTTCGAACAACCGCCGCGGAAGCACTGCTTCGGATCCGCGAGCTCGTGGAAGGCTGCCGTCGCGGTGCGCGCCTTCGCGGTGTGCGACACGTTGTAGCGATCGCCCGCGATGATCGTGCCGTGCTGGCTGATGATCTCTTCGTTGAAGGCATCGATCTCGCGATCGCTGAGGCCGGCATACGACCAGTCGATCTCGGCGATCAGCGCGGTGTACGAGTTGTTGAGCGAGCGCTCCTTCATCGTCGGACATGGCGCGGTGATGCAACGCACGCCGCTATCGGTCACCTTCGCGAACACGCCGCCCGAGACCGAACCGGTCTCCGAGACCCACGCTTCGGTCACGATGAACCGGTTGCTCGCCATCCGACCGCGCGCGAGCGCGTGGACACCCTGGCTCGGCACCGCGGTACCGCCGAACTTCGCCTGGAGACCGATCGAGAGCGTTGACTCCGACCAATCGAGCTGCGGGACGTGGCAGACCGCGTGGCTCGAACCGTTCGCGCACACCGTCGTGCTGCGGTTCACCCGCGCGAGCTTCCATCCGGTCGCTTCGCTCTCGACCTGGAAATACGTGTACGCGCCGTCCGCCGCGCCGTCCGCCTTGCCGCTGACATCGGCATCGGCCTGCGACTCGCCGGCGAGGTCATCGAATCCAGCGACCACGCCCGGTGACGACATTGCACAACCACTCACCATCACGACCGTTAAGAGAATCTTCATGTTCAGGAGGGCGCGTATAACACGAAGTGGGGCGATGTAGTCAAAGGTGGCTTCAGACTCATGGCGAGGGCGCGACCGCCGCCGCGGCTCGCGCCGTGATCCTGGCGAGCTCGGAGAGGTACTCGGGATCTCCGCCGAGCGCGCGCGCATCGAGCGTGATCGGCGCGAGCGCGGGTGTGACACGTGCGATCGGCCCGGTTCGATCCTGGAGCAGGCGCGCGACGCGAGGATGCTGCGCGAGATCGACCACGATCACGCTCGAGAACACGACGTTGCCACGCGCCCCGCGCAACACCGAAGTCGCGAAGATGTAGCGACCATCGTGCGACCACACCGGACCGGTCTCGTCGGTGAGCGCGACATCGACGAGCGGCACCGCCGTGTCGGGTTTTGCGAGGGGCATGATGTAAAGTTCGCTGTCGAGCGTGCCGCCGTGCTCCGCCGGCCGCGAGAACACGAGCTGCGTGCCATCGGGCGAGACTGCCGGTGCGGCATCGGCCGGTCCCGGTGTGAGCTGATCGATCGTGCCGTCGGTACGCAGCCGCTCGAGATGGCTCGAGACGTGACCCGCGGTCGCGCTGACCGCCGCGTAGATGATCGATCCATCGCGCGCGATGGTCGGGGTGACTTCATGCCCGAGCGCGGAGGTCAGGGGCCGCGGCTCGCCGAGGATGTGGGCGTTGCGATCGATCGCGAGCTCCCAGAGATCGAACTCGCCATGCGCGCGCGTCGAGTCGAACACGATGCCGCTGCCGTCGGGCCGCCACGCCGTGTGGCTCTCGATCGAAGCGCCGTGGGTGAGCGGCGTCGCGACCGCATCGGGCTCGGTCCGCGCGATCCACAAGCTGGTCTCGGAAAAGTCGCGACCTCGGCTCGACGCGAACACGATCCAGCGACCATCGGGCGAGATCGAGGGATCGAGATCGCGGGTCAGCTCGGGCGCAGAGCGAACGAGCTCGAACTGGCGGTCACCTCGCTCGTCGATGCCCACGAGGTGTAGGCCATGCTCGCCACGTTCGGCGACCACGATCGCGACACGCTCCGAGGGAGGCGTCACGGTCGGCGTACTCGGGCGTGGTGCACACGCAACCGGCGCCAACAAAATGAAGAGCAACGCCCGGATGGGCGACCGCTTACTTCTTGTCTGCGGGTGCAGCAGGTGCGGCAGCAGGTGCAGGTGCAGGTGCAGGTGCAGCAGGTGCCGGCGCCCCGGCCTTCGGCGCAGCTGTCTTCTTGGTCAGGTTGGACATGTTCATGTCCTTTCCGTAGTTTTTCTCCTCCGGGGTCACACCGGCAAAGATGCCAACGGCAATGACGAGGAACGCGATTGCCGAGATGGCGGCAATCGTGAATGCCTTCTTCGAGGACTCCTGCGTGTAGTTCTCGTACACGACGAAGCTCTGCTCTTGGTCACGCGGCCACGAAGAAAAATCCCTGCTCATCAGAACCTCCGTACAAGTCGAACGGTAAGTGGAAACCGAAACGCCTGCAATCGAATCAACCGTTCGGGTGTCTTGCAGATGGGCCCGGTTGGCCCACAGCCCCTTATGACACCCACCCGTGACTTCGGTTCCATGTTTCTTTGTGGGATCGTCCTAACGATCTCGATGGGTTGCACGTCTCCGAGCGAGGCAGGCCCCCATCCCTCGCCTGCGTCTGCTCAGCCCGAGCCGGTCGTAAAAAGCGAGAGCTGCCTGGGGGTCTCCGACAAGGGCATCTTTGACGACCTCGACCTGCAGGTCCAGATCGCCCTGCCCGCCACGCTGACGAGCGATCGCGTGAGCGCGCGCATCGACGAGGACCACGGCGTCCTGGTGGTCTCGATCGATGGCTTCCCGCGCAAGGTGTATCCGCTCGGTGGCGCGACCGTGCTCGCGATCGGCGCGCACAGCCTCCACGTTCGCGCCGGCGATCGCGACGAGCTCCGCCACCTGCTCGTCGAGGCGCGCGTGACGACTGGACCCGCCGCCCACGATGGCGATGACGACGGCATTCCCGATCCACTCGACGTCCTGATCGGCGCAAAAAAAGCGGTACTCAACGCCGATGTGTACACGGCCGCGGCCAAGGGCTACATCTCGCTCGCGTACCCGAACGGCGATGTGCCACGCACGATGGGCGTGTGCACGGACGTGATCATTCGAAGTGTGCGCAACGCCGGGCTCGATCTCCAGAAGGCATTGCACGAGGACATCGCGAAGGCACGCCACGCCTACCCGATGGTCAAGGGCAACGGCGATCCGAGCATCGATCAGCGCCGGGTCGGAACGCTGCTGCCCTACTTCAAGCGGCACTGGGAACAACACACAAAATCTTTCGATGATCCGAACGATCCACTCCGCCCCGGCGACGTGATCTTGATGGACACGTTCCCGAGCCGCGAAGGCCCGGACCACATTGGCATCCTCAGCGATCGCGTCGACGATCGAGGCTTGCCGCTCGTCATCAACAACTGGACCGACGGCATGGTGACCGCCGAGATGGACCTGCTGACGTTCGTGCCCGTGATGTACAGGTTCCGCCTCCCCGCGTAGCCCATCTGCTAATCTTCGGCGCGTGAGACGTGCCCTCGTTCTTGCGGCGGCCGCGGCCATCAGCATGGCCGGCGCGCGCGCCCAGGCACAACCCGCGGACGATGCGAAGCCGAGCTATCGCGTCTCGCTCGATCGCGTCGACTACGAGCCGGCCGCGATCACGGGTACCCGCTTGCGGGTCTATCTCTCGGCGATGTCGCTGCAGGGGCAGATCCTCGATCTCACCGATCCGAAGCAGATCCGGCTCTACGTCGGCACGTCGGAGAAGAAGCTGTCATTCGCGCTCGGCAGGTACGATGCCTCTGCCGATACCGAGACCGACATCGTGGTCCTGGTCCAGGCAACCGCGGACTTCACTGAGGCGCTGCCTCAGATCACCGATTCGCTCGAGCACGTCCTGATCGCTCACTTGAAGGATTCCGTGAAGATCGCGGTCATGACCTACGGCTCGAAGGCGACGCCGCCAAAGCTCGTAGGTGTCAAGACCGTGCGCGGCAAGGTCTCGCTTTCGAGCGATAACTCGGTTGCCGATCCGGTGTTGCTCGATGGCATCGACCGCGCGCTCGTCGCGCTCAAGAAGGCGCAGCCCGAGCACCAGGGCCGACCGCTGCGCAAGATGATCGTGGTGGTCGGCGACGGGCGCGATGCCGATGCGGATCACGATCGCATCACGCGCACCGCGACCCGCGCCGCGAAAGAAGGTGTTCGCATCCACACGCTCGCGTACTCGCCCGCGGACATGCGGCGACCGTTGCTCGTGCTCGGCGAGCTCTCGAAGAAATCGTTCGGCACGCTGCGCTGGCCGGGTCAGGGTCGCAAGCCCCTGCCGGAGACCTGGAACGGTGCGTTCAAGCAGCTCGCCGACGAGATCAACAAGCAGTACGTGATCACGTTCTTCGCGGGTGCACCGGGCTCTGACGAGGATGTCGGCAGCAAGAAGATCCACATCGTCACCGCCGGACGCACCGAAGCCGTGTCGAACGAGCTCAAAGTGCCCGACGCGCCGACCTGTGCCGGCGCTCCGTGCGAGACCGGCTACTGCGCCGACGACACGTGCGTCGCGTTCGGCGGTGTAAAACCGTCGAGCGGCAAGGCGATCTTGCGTTGGGTGCTGATCATCGTCGGCGGCCTCGTCGGCGTGCTGGTGCTCCTCGCGTTCGCGGGCTGGTTGATCACGAAGCGGCAGGAACGTCAGGCGAATCCCCGGCACCCGATGGCGCCGGCACACCAGCCTCACCCGATGAACCAACCCGCGATGGCCGCGGCGAGCCAGCACTACGCGGTCCATCAAGGCCTGTTGCCGAGCGGTCGTCCGATTCCGGGGCTCCTCGTGATGACCGGCCCGCGGACCGGCGAGCGGCTCACGCTGCGCAACGGCTTCCTCGTCGGTGGCCAGCCCGCGAGCGACCTCGCGATCCAAGACGGCTACACCTCCGGCAACCACGCTCAGTTCACGATGGATCTCGAAGGCAACTGCATGGTCGTCGACCTCGGCTCGACGAATGGTACGTTCATCAACGGCCAGCGGATCTCGAATTCTCCGCTGCAGCACGGCATGACGATCCAGATCGGCGCCACCGAATTGAGGTTCCTGACTCAATGAGCAACCATGGGCATTAAACCGTCAGGCAACCTCATCATCGGCGGTCAGACCTTCAAGACCGATGCACCGATCGTCACGTGGCGCGAACCTCCGTACTGGGATGCGACGCGCGAGGTCTGCATGCGCACGCTGAGCGATTCGGATCCGCCATGCAAACCCGGTGGCGTGCCGTACGGCGTTTTGCCGATGGGACCGTACACGCGGCGCTACTCGTTTCGCCCGCGCTTGCGCCACTACGGCATGAACCCGCCGTACGAGGCGGTGAAGGCCTCGATCAAGCAGTTCGTGATCCATCACGACGGCTGCAACACGGCGGACATGTGCTTCTCCGTGCTCCAGAACGAACGCGGGCTCTCGGTCCACTTCCTCCTCGATAACGACGGCACGATCTACCAGACGATCGATCTCGGCCTGATGGCCTATCACGCGTCGGAGTGGAACGTCGATTCGATCGGCATCGAGATGTGCAACAAGGGCGACGCGACCGCGTTCAAGGACTGGTACGCGAGCGGCAAGTACGGCCCCAAGCGCAACGTCAAGGTCTGCAAGATCAACAACTCGGTGATCAAGGCGTACGACTACACGCCGCAGCAGTACGAATCCTTCGACAAGCTGGGTCGCGCGCTGCAGCGTTACCTGCCCAACTTGCCGGCGGAGTTCCCCCAGCTCTCGCCGGGCAAGCAGCACTGGGGCACGATCCCGAAAGAGCAATCGACGCGGTTCGCCGGTTACATCGGCCACTACCACTTATGGGATCAGAAGTGGGATCCGGGTCCGTTCGAGTTCGAGCCATTCTGTCGACGGTTGCGCGGATCGTTTTGTTATCCGGTGTTCCCGACCCCGAAAGGCGAGCCAAAAAAGAACGAAGAGCGCCCCGCGATTCCCGAGCGGGCCGACGAGCTCAAGGAAGATGCCAAGGAGCTCTACAAGGCGAACGAGGCGCGCGCCGACGGCGGCTTCTTTCCCGTCGGACCTTGGGGCGAGGCACGGCTGTGGCATGGCGGTGTCCATCTCGCGTGCAAGGATGGGGGCGGCGTATTTGCACCGTTCCCGGGCCGGTTGGTCGCGGCGCGAATGGGCAAATCGAGTGCGATCGGCTCGAACAACTTCGTTCTGCTTCGCCACGACATGAGCCTCGGCTCGTCTCGCGCACAGTTTTACTCGCTGTACATGCACCTCGCCGACGAGCTGATCGCCGACAAGCCCGTGCAGTGGACGACCAAGTCCGCGTCGTACAAGAATGCCAAGGCCGGCGAGGTCGTGCTGCTCGATGAAGCGATCGAAGCGGGCGCGCAGATCGGCCGGATCGGTCGCGCGGGTCCCGGGGATCTGTCGAAGCCGCAGATCCACGTCGAGTTCTTCGCGAGCGCCGAGCTATTCACCGGGCTGCCCGGTGCTTCGATCTGGACGGTCGTCGACGGCACGTCGGGGGGGCGGTTTTGCGATGCCCCCGCGATCAACGACCTGATCGATAGCAATCACGACGGCATGCTCTCGAAGACAGAGCTCGCGCAGTTCTTCACGACAAGCGGCGCCGCGACGCACTACGTGGTGCCTCTCAACGTTTCGGAGTGGACGTTTGAACCGAGCTGGTCCGAAGCGCTGCGCGTGCCGAAGGACTTCAAGATGTTGAAGCCCGCGGACATCGATGCGCTCGTCGCGGATCAGATCACGCCAGGGTTATGGTGGGACGCGAACGTCGCCTCGCACTGCCGGCTACCCGCCGACGGCATCGTCTACCACTATCACCCGGTCGCGTTCCTCGCCTGGTTCAACCAGCAGCTGCTCGACGCCGCGGCGACCGCGGATCCGAACAGCAAGATCGATCCGCGCGAGGCGCGTGAAGTGCCCAAGAACATCACCGACGACTTCGGCGACAAGCTCGGCACGACGATGCGATCCGCGGCGGATGTCGCCGAGGATCCGTGCAACAAGAAGCTCGCGCTCAACGATCTGATCCAGGGCTTCGATGCACCGGAGTGCACGCCATGAACAAGCCGATCTGGCAGCCACCGACCCGGCGCGCATTCGTCGCGATGCTCGGCCTCGGCGCCGTCGCCATCGCGGTCTTGAAACCGAAAAAGCTGGGGAACAGCCAACCAACGACCGACGCGCCCGTGCAGCCGATGCTGTGGATCGGCCACTGCTAGCGTTTTAGACCGATCCCCGGGGGCTAGCTGTACAGGGGTTGTTGTAATGTGCGCCCATGTCACTTCGCCGGCTGATCTCGATCCTGGGCGTAACGGTCGTCGCCACGGGTAGTCTCGTCGCCGCGGCTCCTGCCGCAAAGAAGAAGCCGGCCAAGCCGGCGACGCCGGTCGCGCCTGCCAAGGATCCCAAGCCGGCGGTTGGGTCCGCAGCAGGCGGTGGCGGCTCGGCCGCGGCGGGTGGCGGCTCGGCCGCGGCGGGCGGCGACGCTTCGGGCAGCGCGGTCCAGCCGATCGAAGATACGCCGCCGTCGGACATGAACGGCACGTCGGAGAATCCCGATACCCCGCATGCCGCGACCGTCGAGGACCCGGCGACCACCACGGTCCCGACCGCGAAGAAGCCGACCGGCTATCCGATCCAGGAAGTCCTGCGCCCGATCACGCTGCCGCAGAACATCTCGGAGATCTCGATCGCGCCGCACTTCCAGGTCTCGCCGTTCCTCGCTAACGATGCGGTCCACGCCCGGTACGGCATCACCTCGAAGGTCCAGATCGGCATCACGTACGCGTACTTCGGGGCGTACGATCGCAGCGCCGTCAACACGGCGCTGTCGGCGAAGATCGGCGTGCACAGCGGCAAGGCGTTCGGCGTCGACGTCACCGTGCTGCTCCAGGATTGGCTCGCGGTCCGCGTGGGCGTGCCGTTTTACGTCAACCCGACCGCGTTCGGGCTCCAGCTCGGCGCCCCGATCAAGTTCACGTTCGGCGACAAGTTCGCGATCGGTGGGCTCGACGATCTGCTCACGCTGCGACTTTCGAAGTTCGCGCCGAGCTTCTACCAGGAGCTCTACAATGCGCAGGCCGCGCAGCACGACACCACGAACACGCAGCAGTCGAATGGCCACTTGCGGTTCAGCTTCTACGGGGAGTACCAGCAGAGCGACAAGCTCGCATTCATCGGTCGCATCGGCATCGACAGCGATCTCGGTGCGACGAGCGGTGGTGGCGGCGCAGGGACCAACAACACCGCGGGTAACGCGACGTTTATTCGCGCGGGCCTCGAGTTCTCGCCCCGTCACTGGTTCGATATCGGTGGCTCGGTCGGCTGGGACGATCTCACGACGCTCGGCACGTTCGGTCCGCAGCTGTACCTCGCGCTCCGTATCTGATCGTCAATCTACGCCAGCGTCGTGCGGAGCACTCGGCTTCGGCGCGACGACGCCTGCGTGCAGCTCCTCGAGGGTCTTGCCGTCCTTGGTGATGATCTCGAAGTTGCGAACGCCGACGAGCTGACCGCCACGCGTCCAGCTCTCGCACTGCCACTTGCCGACCGGGTCCTTCGGCAGCTTGGTGGGGTCGAGCTCGCTGAGGAACACGCTGCCGTCGCCGTCGCACTGCACGGGGTTCGGGGTCTGACGCGAGACCTCGTGACCGCGATGCAGCCAGATGTGGACGATCGGCTCCTTGAGCCCACCGGGCTCGCGGAGGAGCGAGCCGCAGCGCAGCTTCTCGAGCTGGTCCGCGCGGATCTGATGCTTGCTCGCCGGCAGGCACTCGTACTGGCCCGCGACGCCGTGACCGACCGAGGTCTCAGGCATCGTCAATGGCGCCGGCGGAATGAGAGCCTTGCCGTACCAGACGCCCGCGAGCAGGAGCCCGGTCATACCGAGCGTGAGGATCGCGCCCTGCGGCGAGAACACCGATCGCACCGAAAACGAGAGCAGCGCAACCGATGCAGGCGTCGCGGCGCCCGCGACGATCAAGCCCGTCGCATGGTCGCAGCCGACGACGAGCGGCAACAGCACGTTGAGCAACGCGAACATCGCGAGCCCGTACATCCCGGAGGCGAGCCAGCGCCGCTCCATCACGAAGTGATCGAACACGAGATCCATCGTCGAGAGCACCGCGCATACGAGCAAGATCGGCGCGAGCCACCAGTTCCACGAGGCGAACGACCAGGTCGCCGACGACGCGTAGAGCGGCGTCAGGAAGAAGAACATCTGCTGATAGAATTGCTTGATGATGTAGTTCGTCGCGACGCGGATGCCCTTGCGCGTCAGCGACTCTTCCTCGCGGCGATTCGCCGGACCGACGATGAAGCGCAGCGCGACGAACAGCAGCAGCCACGATGCGAACAGCGCGATCATGACCTTGTCGGCGTGCGCGAGCCCGGCGCGCGCGAACAACATGACGCCGACGCCAAAGGCAAGTGCGACACCCGAGTGCAGCCACCAGATCTTGCGAAGGACCCGCCTGAGCTTTCCCGGCGGTGGCGCCGCGGCGGCTACAGGGTCCGGTGCTGCTTGGCCCACGCCCTACTCTACTTCGCGGATCACTATTGCGCCGCGATGAGGTCGCGGAACCGCTCGAGCGCTAGCTCGAGCTTTGCCATTGCGGGGCCAAACGAGAACCGCACGTGGCGACGGAACCGCGACGCGCGACCACCCCGGCGCTTGCCCGGATCGACATCGAAGAACTCACCGGGCACGCAGATCACCTGCTTCTCGAGTGCGGCGCGGAAAAAGCTCATGCCATCGCTGATCGCGGGCGGCAGATGCTCGGTCGAAGCCCACACGTAGAACGTGCCTTCCGGAGGCAGATCGATCGTGAAGCCGAGGTCGCGCAGGCCGTTGAGGAGCTTCGCGCGCTTCTTACCAAACTCGGCCTGGATCGCGCGGGTCTCCGCCATCGCCGCATCGGGGCGCAGGAGCTCGATCGCCTTGCGCTGCAGCGGCCGCGATCCACCACCGTCGAGAAACGAGCCGGCCGAGGATACGCCCTCGATGATCTTGCGCGGCGCGACAGTCCACGTGACGCGCCACCCCGGATAGCGCCAATTCTTCGTGAGGCCATCGAGGATCACCACCGGATCCTTGTCGACGTCTTCGACGTAGCGCGCGGCGGTCTCGATGCCGCCGTTCTTCAGGAGGTCCGGACGCCAGATGTAGTGCGAGTAGAACTCGTCGAAGATCAGCGAACAGTCCAGCTCTCGACCGACCGCGACCCACTCGGCGAGATCGCTGCCACCGATCGTCTTGCCCGTCGGATTCGCGGGGTTCGACGCGAGGATCGCGGAGAGCCCGCGGCCCATGACCTCGCGCCGGAGGTCCGCACCAGAGAACGCATAGCCGCGCTCCGGCTCGAGCAAGATCGGAATCGGCGAGAACAACCGGAATACGCTCAGCAGCTCTTCGTACGCCGTGTAGTCCGGCAGGAAGTGACCGAGGTTGATGTTACCGAGCGATGCGGCAACGCGCGTGAGCGCCGAGCGACCACCGCCCGAGACCGCGACGTTCTCTGCCGAGTACTTGCTCGGCATGCCCTTGCGAAAGGTTTCGTTGTAGAAGCCCGCGATCGATTCGCGCAGCTCCCACAGGCCTGCGACCGGTGCGTACTCCTGATCGCCGTCGAGGATCGGCAGCTCGGTGACTCGCGGTGGCGCACCCGGCAAGGCCTCGGCTTCGGGCATGCCCTGTCCGAGGTTGCACCAATCGCGAGAGGTCTGCGTGTAGCCGCGCTTGGTCGCCTCGGTGGTGACGAAGATGACGCCCGTGCGCGGCACCTCACGGAACGCCGAGAACGTCGGGCCACCTGCCGCTCGGTCGATCGAATGCGAGCCGGTGCCAGTGCCAGGTCGAGGATGCTGCGCCATCGGAGCAGATCCTTACCAATGCACCGGAGTCGGCGCTACCGAGGAAGCTGCCAAGGAATCGACTGTGCTAGCTTGCGAGCGTGTCGATCTGGCAACCGCTCGTGGGTCAGGACCGAGTCGTGGCGCTGCTCCAGCGCGCGATCGCGCGCGACCGCGTGCCCCACGCCTACCTCTTCAGCGGCCCGGTCGGCGCGCCGATGGTCGACACGGCCCTCGCACTCGCGTGCGCGCTCAACTGCCAGCCGAGCCGAGGCCAGGGGTGTGGCGAGTGTGACGCGTGTTCGAAGATCATCGCGGGCATTCACCCCGATGTCGTGACGCTTGTCCGCGAAGGCGCAGCGCAGATCGTGCCGATCGAGAATGTTCGCAACCAGGTGATCGCTCGGGTCGGCTTGCCGCCGCACGAGGCCGAGGTCCGGGTGTTCATCGTCGAGGAAGCGACCGCGCTCGCACCACCTGCGGCGAATGCGCTGCTAAAAACGCTCGAGGAGCCGCCGCAGCGCACGCTGTTCGTGCTGTGCACGACCGCGCCGGAGCAATTGCTGCCGACGATCCGCAGCCGTTGCCAGCGCGTGCGGTTCGGTGGCGGTTCGGCGATCGCCGACGGCGATCCGCTACGCGCCGAGCGGATCGCGAAGCTCGGCGAAGAGCTCGCCGGTCGCGACCACGATCCGACGCTGCCCGTGCGCGTTGCCGAGGGCAAAGGCGATGTCGGCCCGGTGCTGATCGCCGCCGCGCAAGTGCTGCACCGGCGGGCACGCGAGGCGGCCGACGCCCACGATGACCTCGCCGCGCGTCGGGCCTCGCAGCGCGCACAGTTGGTGCTGTCGTGGCACACGGCTGTCGCGATCCACAACGCGAACGCACAACTCGCGGTCGAGGCAGTGATCGTGCAACTCGCCGAGCGGGACCGCGCTTCGTGAGCGAGACCGACGACAACGGATCGACCCCTGGGGACGCGGTCGACGAGGGGTGGGACGAGGGCGGCGACGAAGGTGGCACTGGCAGTGGCGATGACGGCCCTGCCGTAACGGGCGCAACGCCTGGCGCGCCCGGCGACCCGGCGAAGCGGAAGCGTCGTCGCCGACGTGGTCGCGGGCGTGGCGAGCGTCCCGAAGGCGCACCTGCGCCGACGTCGGTGGCCGCTGCTCCGCTAACGACCGACGAGATCCTCGAGGGCGATCCGTACGCCGCGGCTGCATCACCACGAGCCGCGGCTGCACCACAATCACCGCGCGAAGGCGAACCGCCGCGCGAAGGCGAACCGCCGCGCGAAGGCGAACCGCCGCGCGAAGGCGAACCGCCGCGCGAAGGCAACGAGCGCGGTCGACGACGACGACGAGGCGGCGGCGGCGAAGACCGCCACGCGCCGCCGCAGCAACCGCGTGGTGCTCAACCCCAGCAACCACAGCGCGGCGGCGCGCAGCCCCAGCAGCAACAGCGTGCTGGTGGACCGCTACAATCACCACGCGGCACCGATCAGCGTCGCGGTGGCGGCCAGCCCCAACCGCAGCGCGATCAAGCGCGTCGCAACGATCACGGCCCGCGCAGTCCGCAACGCCACCAACCTCGCGAGGACGGTCCGCCGGTCACGCTCGATGACGATGTCGCCGCGCCGAATGATCTGCGCGCGCGCGCCGAGGAGTTGCCGACGCCACCGCCGAATTCGAGCGTCGGCGGTGCGATGCGCACGAACCAATCGGTACGTCAGCACGTCGCGAGCGAGGACGATGAAGAAGAGGTCGCGCCGGTCCCGACCGAAGCATGGGGCACCGACGACGGCAGCCCTGCCCCGGCGATCACGCTGGCGTCGAACCTGGCCGACGAGCCTCCCGCTGCGGACCTCGATCCCACGACGTTTCACCTACTCGCCGAGCCCGGCGCGAAGCTCGGCGAAGACATCGCGAGCGTCGTTGGGGTGCGGTTCGTTCCCGCGGGCCGGATCCAGTGGCTCGATGCGAGCGATGTCGACTACACACCCGGCGAGCGCGTGCTGTGCGACTCGGATCGCGGCAATCGCCTCGGCTGGGTCGCGACGATTCCGGTCCGGCGAGGCGTTCGCGATCGCAATTTGCGCCGCGTGATCCGCCGCGCGAACGAACAGGATCTGCGCGGCGAGCAGACCGGCGACGAACATCGGATCAAGGCACTGCGCACGGCCAAGGACAAAGCCGCCGCGCTGCGCTTGCCGCTCAAGGTGTACCGCGTCGAGATTAGCCCCGGTAAGTTGCTCGTTTATTACACGAGCGACGATCGGCTCGACCTCCGCGACTTCGTGCGTGATCTTTCGCAAGCGACCGGGATGCGTCCCGAGCTGCGCCAGCTCGGCGTCCGCGATGAAGCGAAGGCCGTCGGTGGCATCGGCTCGTGCGGGCTCACGCTGTGCTGCACGACATGGCTGCCCGATTTCGTGCCGGTCTCGATCAAGATGGCCAAAGACCAAGGGCTGGTCTTGTCGCCGACCAAGGTTTCGGGGCAGTGCGGGCGGCTCAAGTGTTGCCTCGTCTACGAGCAGGCGGCGTACGCCGAGCTCCGCAAAGGTCTACCGAAGCTCGGCAAGCGGGTGATCGGCGCGCGCGGTGAAGGTCGCGTCGTCGAAGTCGACGTGCTGCGGCAGCGTCTGCGCGTCTCGTACGGCCCGGGCGATAGCGAGGTCGTACCTGCGACCGAGGTCAAGGCGCTGTTCCCGCCGGGCAATCAACCTCGCCAGGCCGGCCAGCACGAACACACCGAACACACCGAACACACCGAACACACCGATCCGAGTGCTGACTCCAGCGCCACGGATGAGACCGACGACGAACCGACCGACGATCCCAGCGCACGGACCTGAGCATTCACCGATGACGACGACGCCTTTCTACATCACGACCCCGATCTATTACGTCAACGATGTTCCGCACCTCGGCCACGCGTACACGACGATCGTCGCTGATTCGCTCGCGCGCTATCACCGCATGCGTGGGCAGGACACGCGGTTTCTTACCGGCACTGACGAGCACGGCCAGAAGATCGAAGAGACCGCGAAGAAACGCGGGATGACGCCGCAGCAGCTAGTCGATCATGTCGCGCCGCGCTTCGACGAGTGCTGGAAGGCGCTCGGCATCGAGGGCTACCGCTTCATCCGCACGACGGAGGACAAGCACAAGCGCGTCGTCGCCGCGCTGTGGAAGCGGATCCGCGCGCACAACCCGAGCGACCTTTACCTCGCGTCGTATCAGGGTTGGTACTGCGTCGGCTGCGAAGCGTTCTACACCGAGAGCCAGCTGACCAAAGATGGCGACAAGTGGCTCTGCCAGATTCACAAGACACCGGTCGATTGGCTCGACAAGGAGCGCAGCTGGTTCTTCACGCTGTCGCGCTTCGCGGAGCCACTGATCGCACACATCGAGAACCACCCCGAGTTCATCCAGCCGCCGCAGTACAAGAACGAGATCCTGTCGTTCTTGCGCGGCGGCCTCAAAGACCTCTCGGTGTCGCGCACGAGCTTCGCGTGGGGCATCCCAGTTCCCGAGGACGATCCGGACGGCAAGAAGCACGTCATCTACGTGTGGATGGACGCGCTGACGAACTACCTCTCGGATCTTTGCCCTCCCGATGGATCGATCGGCGGCCACGACGTCGAGAAGTACTGGGCCGAGGCGATCCACGTGATCGGCAAGGATATCCTCCGCTTCCACGCGGTCTACTGGCCGGCGTTCTTGATGGCCGCCGAGCTCCCGCTGCCAAAGACGATCTTCGCGCACGGCTGGTGGACGATCCGCGGCGAGAAGATCTCGAAATCGATGCCAGCCACACGCATCGATCCGCTGAAGCTCGCCGATGCGCTCGCGGTCGGTCCGCTCGGCCGATCGATCGGCATCGATGCGATGCGCTACTACCTGTTGCGCGAAGTCCCGCTCGGCCTCGACGGTGACTTCACGTTCGAGTCGCTGTTCGCGCGGTTCAATGCGGAGCTCGCGAACGACCTCGGCAACCTGGTCAATCGCTCGCTCACGATGTTCAACAAGTTCAAGGAGCACGCGCAGCCGATCCACGACGATCGGATCGTGGAGCTGCCGGTGCACGCGGAGCTCGAGCGGTGCATCGCGGAAGCTATCGCGGCGACGACCGCCGCGTACGACGCGATCGCACCAAGCAAGGCGCTCGAGGCGACTTGGAAGCTCGTACGCGATGCGAACAAGTACGTCGATGCAACCGCACCATGGGTGCTCGCGCGGGATCCAGCGAAGCATCCCGAGCTCGCGCTCGTGCTCCACGAGCTCGCAGCGGTGATCGGCGTGATCGGTGGCCTCGTGGCGCCGGTAATGCCGACGACCGGCAAGACGCTGCGCACGTGGGTCGGCATTCCCGAGGCTGAGCTCCTGCAGTGGCCGAGCTTCGACGATCTGCAGAAGCCGATCTGCAGCGATGCGGTCATCGCGCAGGCCACGCCGCTCTATCCGCGACTCGACGAAGCAGCGCAAACCAAGATCTTCGAGCACATGGTGCCCGCGGATCTCGCGGCGCCACCACCCGCGCCGGTCGTCGCGAAGACCGCCGCGAAGCCGCCCGGCCTCGTCGAGTTTGCCGATTTTGAGAAGCTCGAGCTGCGAGTCGGCACGATCGTGACCGCAGCGGCGATCCCGAAGAAGGATAAGCTGCTCGCGCTCACCGTCGACCTCGGTGAAGCCAAGCCGCGCTCGATCGTCGCGGGACTCGCGCTCGCGTTCAAGCCCGAGACGCTCGTCGGCAAGCAGGTAATCGTGGTGTGCAATCTCGCCCCGCGAAAGCTCGGTGGGCTGATCTCGGAGGGCATGCTCCTCGCCGTCGGTGACGAGCAGATCCTGGGACTTTCGTCGGTCGACCACGACGTGCCCGCTGGAACGCGGGTACGATAAGCCGTCGTATGTCCGAGCCACGTCGTGCACCGCGCCTGGTCGTCAACGCCCCCGCCGTGATTGAATCGATCGGTCAGGCGTCGATGCAACTCCACCCGAACCTGGCGCGCGTGTTTCGCCGGGTCGATGCGGACAAGAGCTCGGTCGGCACGAAGTTCCCGGCGATGATCCGCGACCTCTCCACGAACGGCGCGTTCGTCTCGGGCGCACCATTGCCACTGATGGCGCGGGTCGCGATCAAGTTCGAGCTCAAGAGTGTGGGCACCGTCGATGCGATCGGCTGGGTGCTGTGGCAGCGCATGGACGATTGCGAAGTGCCGGGCCCCGACGGCAACACCCCGCTGCCGAAAGGCTTCGGCGTGCTGTTCGAGGCAATTCCGTTGGAGACGCGCGCCGCGATCGCCGCGCTCGTCAGTCGAATCGGTGCCCAGTAAGCACTATCGATTCAAGCCGCGCTATCGCGGCATCGCGCTGACCTCGGTCGGCGTTGGCGGAACCTTGGCCACGATCGCGCTCGCGAGCCTGGGCGCAGCGTTCCTTCCGCTCGCGACGGGCGCGATCGGCGTCGTACTCGGTGGGGGCTATCTGCTATCGCCGTCGTGGTCGCTCGAGGTCGTGATCGACGACGACGCGCTCGAGGTACGCTCGGCCAAGAAATCGAAGTTCCGGTTGCCGTGGAGCGAGGTCGTCAAGGTCGTATCTTCGACCACGACCGATACGTGCTTCGTCGACGGTGGCGCACCCGAGCGGAGCTTGCTCGTGCCCGGCGACGGTGCCCCCGCGCCGTACGACCTCGCCGACAAGGCAGCGCTGTGCGCGGACATTCTCGCGCACGTGCCGGCCGACAAGGTCGAGACCGTCGAGCGCCTGACCACCAAACGAGCCCCAGCTGGGTGACGAGGGGTGACGAGATGCTAGGGTTCGCGCGTGTCGTACCTGTTCCCGTCCTCGACGATCACGTTCGACGCGGCGTTGCGCGATATCGCGAGCGGTAGCCCGAAGGCACGCGCGTTCGCCGCGCACGCGCTCGGCGATGTCACCGAACCGGCGGCTCGCAAGCGCGCGCTGGACGCGCTGATCCGCGCTCTCGGCGATGACCGGCCCGAAGTGCGCGCCGAAGCGGCGAGCTCGCTCGGCGGGCTCGCCGAACCGGGCGCACTGCCCTACTTGATCAAGCGGCTCGACGACGGGGTCGCGGCGGTGCGCCAGAACGCGGCGATCGCGATCGGCATGATGCGCGCCCCGGATGGCTTCGACCCCCTCGCGCAAGCGCTCGCCGAGGGTCCCGCTGATCTGCGCTTTCAAGCCGCGACCTCGCTCGCCGAGATCGATCCGGTGCGCTCGTTCGAGTACGTGCTCAAGGCGCTCGGCGACAAGGACCCGCAAGTGGTTGGTGCCGCGGCGCTCTCGGTCGGTGCGATCGCGAGCGAGCTCGACGAGCCCGAGCGTAAGGCCGTCGCGAAGGCCGCGCTCACCGCGCAGCTCGTGAACGGCGATGCCGGCGCGCGCTTCGATCTCGCGTACGCGCTCGCGGATCTCGACGACCCGGCCGGCAAGGCCGAGCTCGCGAAGGCGCTCACCGACGAAGGCCGCGCGTGGGATGCGGTCACCGCCCTCGGTCGGCTCGCGGCGGCCGCCGAGCTCGCAGAGGCGGTCACGAACAAGAAGTCACCGGCAGAAGCTGCCACTCTCGCCGCCGGCCTGCTGATCGCGCTCGAGCCCGATCACCTCGCCGCGCGCAAGCTGCTGATCGATTCTCTTACCTCGCGCAAGGTCCACGTCCGTGGCATCGCGATCGAGCAGCTCACGCTCGTCGGTGGCGCATGGGCGAAGCGCCCGCTCGAGAACCTCGCCCGCAGTGGCAAGGGGGCTGACCTGCTCGAGCCCATCGCGAGCGCGCTCCGCGCGATTGGCGACAAGCCCTGATGTCCGGCTGGCCCGAGATCCACGAGCTCTTCGACACGCACGCGCATGTCGATGGTGAAGAATTCGACGCCGATCGCAGTGATGTCCTCGCGCGGGCACGCGCAGCCGGGGTCAGGCGTCTCGTCGTGATCGGTGCGGTCGGTGAACCTTCGAGCGCCGAGCGTGCGGTCGCTCTCGCCGAGCACGATCCGGATGTGTGGGCGACCGTCGCGACGCATCCGCACGATGTCGATAAGATGACACCCGACTGGTGGGCCACGCACGAGCGCCTCGCGCGCCACCCGCGCGTCGTCGCCATCGGCGAGACCGGACTCGACTATTTTTACGAACACTCGCCCCGCGAGCTGCAGCAGGAGTGCTTCGGCCGCTTCATCGAGCTCGCGCGTGCGGTCAACAAGCCCGTCGTGTGTCACATCCGCGACGGCCACGAAGACGCGCGTCGCATCCTGCGCGAGCACAGAGCGGCCGAGCTCGGAATTATCATCCACTGCTTCACCGGAACTCCGGACGATGCCAAGGCGTACGCGGAGCTCGATGCGTACGTCTCGTTCAGCGGCATTGTCACGTACAAGACCGCCCAGCCGCTGCGGGACGCCGTGCCCTGCGTGGCCAAGGACCGGCTGCTGATCGAGACCGATTGCCCGTACCTCGCACCCATCCCCAAGCGCGGAAAGCGCAACGAACCCGGGTTCATCGTCCATACCGCCGCGGTCGTGGCCAGGGAAGCAGGGATGGATTTCGCGGAGTTGGCTCGCCAGACCACCGTTAACGCCCATCGGATCTATCGGATCGAACCGCCCGGTAACGTTGGTTGACTCCCAAGGATTTGGCCGGTATAGATTCGCTCCCTATGTCGGCACAGCTCGGCCTCCTTGGCAAAAAGATCGGTATGACTCAGGTGTTCGCGGACGACGGTGAGTCGGTTCCGTGCACCGTGATCCAGGCAGGCCCGTGCGTTGTCGTCGGAACGCGCACGCAAGAGCGCGACGGCTACACCGCCCTCGTCCTCGGCTTCGACGAGAAGCCCGCTCGCCTCGCGAACAAGGCAGAGCTCGGCGCTGCGAAGGCCGCGAACGCGAAGCCTCAGCGCTTCGTGCGCGAGCTACGCGTCACGGCCGAGGATCTCGCCAAGTACACGCTCGGCCAGGTCATCGGTCCGAAGGACGTGTTCCAGGACGGCGCCCCGCTCGACGTCGAAGGTTGGAGCAAGGGTAAGGGCTACCAGGGCGTCATCAAGAGGCACCACATGAAGGGCATGACCCGCGCCCACGGTACGCACGAGTACTTTCGGCACGGCGGCTCGATCGGTTGCCGATTGACCCCGCAGCGCGTCCACAAGGGCAAGCGCATGGCCGGTCAGATGGGTAACGAGAAGGTCACCCAGCAGAACCTCCAGCTGTTCCGCATCCTCGCGGAAGAGAATGTCATCCTCGTTCGCGGCTCGGTGCCGGGCGCGACGGACGGCTACGTCGTGGTGACTCTCGCGGCCACCCGCAAGCAGTACAAGCGCAAGGGCATGGGCAAGGAAGAGGTTCGTTCGAAGAACCCGCTCAAGGCTTCGAAGAAGGCAGCCGCGGGTCGCGGCTAGTAGTTCTCGAAAGAACCGCTATCTACGCCCGGCTCGTTGCCGGGCGTTTTGCTTTTATGGCCAAAGACTCCAAAGGTCTCGGAGACCGCGCGAACCGTCACGATCGCTTTCACCAGAAGGCGAAGAAGGAAGGGTTCCTCGCGCGTGCGGTCTACAAGCTGTCCGAGATCGACGACAAGCACGATCTGTTTCGCCCGGGCATGCGTGTCCTCGATCTCGGTTGCTCGCCGGGGTCGTGGCTGCAATACGCGCGCGGCCAGGTCGGGATCACCGGCCAGCTCGTCGGGCTGGACCGCAACGCGCAGGCAGGCGGTACGAGTGGCGCGCGCGTCCACGTCGGCGACGTGCTCGCGGTCGACGTGAAGCTGCTGCTCGGCGATCTCACGCAGTTCGATGTCGTGCTCTCGGACATGGCTCCCGATACCAGCGGCATCCGGAGCCAGGATCAGGCGCGCTCCGAGGCGCTGTTCGAACGCGCGCTCGAGATCGCGCAGCTCACGCTCGCTCCAGGCGGCAACTTCGTCGGCAAACTGTTCATGGGCCCCGATTTCAAGAAGCTGACCGAACAGGTTCGTGCTCTGTTCGTCTCCGCCAAGACCCAAAAGCCGGACTCGAGCCGACCACAATCGATCGAGCAATACGTGATCGGCAAGGGGTTCAGGAAAACATGACTACTCGCCTCGCTATCGAAGCGTGGGGCGAGCCGAATCCGCGCAAGATCCAGCAAGCGGTCGAGATCCTGCACGCTGGTGGCGTCGCGGCCTACCCGACCGACTCGGTCTACGCGCTCGGCTGCGCGATCGAAGCGCGCGACGCGATCGAGAAGATCTATCGCGCGAAGAACATGCACAAGAATCAGCGCCTCGCGCTGATCTGCCCGGACCTCTCGACGGCGTCGGAGTACGGCGTGTTCTCGAACACCGGCTTCCGGCTCGCGCAGCGGATCTTTCCAGGCCCGTACACGCTGGTCGTGCCGGCGACCCGGGCGACGCCGAAAACCCTCACCGATGCGAAGCGCCACACGGTCGGCATTCGCATCACGAGCCACCCGATCACGCAGGCGCTCGCGAAGGAGCTCGGTCGTCCGCTGCTCACCACGAGCGCGATGTACATGAACGAGGACGACGAGCTCGTCGCGTGTCGTGACGCCGACGAGATCCTCGAGACGTTCGGCAAGTACGTCGATGTGGTAATCGATGCCGAACAGACTCAAGCGAATCCGTCGACGGTCCTCGAGGTCGATGGCGACAATATCAAACTCCTGCGCCAGGGCCAGGGCTCGATCGCAGACTTCCTCGATCTGGTCGACGTCGGCGCCGCTTGACTAACGCGGAACGACTTCTACCTTGGCGTCGTCAGGCCAGGATTCTTTCGCGAGCCACGGGTCGAAGCCCGCGTTCTTGATCGCGAGCAGCATCGGCTTGGTCACCGCTTTGGGCGTGCCGAGGTTTGCGTCGTACGAGACGAAGATGCTCTCGTTCGCGGGATCGAAGCCGAGCTCGTAGACCTGCTTCACATCGGCCAGCGCGTAACGCACCCGCATCGGACATGACTCTTCGCAGTACATGCCGAGCGCCTTGATCGTCACGTGCGCGAGCGCCGCGGGCTTGACGACCGTGACAGGCTTCCCTGTCACCGCCGTCGGAACGGGTGGCGGGGCCGGCGCAGGTACTTCACCGTCGTGGCTGCAGGCCACCCACAAGACGGTGACCAACGCTGCTCGCCTCATTCAGTGATGATGATGGCGGCCGTTGGCCGGGGCCACGGGTTTCGGCAACGTGCCATCACCGGTCGGCACCGGCACGCCGAGCTTCTCGGGCAGCTTCGGATCGCAGATCGCGGCCACGCGCCCGAGCTCGGTGGGCGGTTGGATCTTGTCCTTGAGGCCCGTGAGGATCGCCTCGGCATCCGACTTGTCCTTCGCGGTCGCGCCCTTCCTGCTGCACAGCGCTTCGCCGAGCGTGAGCTCCGACGAACTAGTCATCGCGCCGTCTTCCTTGGTCAGCGGCTCGAGCAGCTCGAGGGCGTGCTCGGCATCGCCATTCTTCAGCATCACCTTCGCCTGCATTGCGCGCGCGGGAAGATAGCCATGGTTGCCGGTCGCCGGATCGAGCGCCTGCTCGAGCTGCTTGCTCGCGCCCGCGGCATCGTTGTTCGCGAGCAAGATATCCGCGAGCGCGGTACGCGTGCGGTACGCGAGCGGGTTCGGCGCTTCGTCGCTGAGTTCGGCCACGGCTTGCTCGAGCTGAGTCTGGGCGTTCTTGAAGTCGCCCATCAGGTAGTAGGCCATGCCGAGGGCGTGGCGGCCGAGCTTGGTCTTGGCTTGGCGCGCGAGCTTCTCGAGCGCGTCGATCCCGGCGGTCTTCTCTTTGTCGTTCTTGGCATCGGAACCAGCGAGTGCGCGCGCCCAGTTGTGAAGGATCTGGGCCTCGAGGTTATCGGGCGCGGTCTTCAACACGAGCACCGTCTCGTCGACGGCATCCTTGGACTTTCCGAGATCGATGTCGGCGTACGCGCGAACGATGTTGGCTCGCACACCGGTGAGCTTGCCGGCCTTTTCGAGCGCCTTCGACGGCAGCCCACCAGCGAGATCGAGGCCCGCATCGAACAACTTCACGACCGGGTCGTCCTCGGGCTTACCCTTGCCGTACCACGCGACCAGGGTCCGGAACTGAGCCGCGAGCGAAAGTGATCCGCGATCGAGATACGCCTGCGCGATGCGCGCGAGGAACCGCGGCTCGGTCGGCGTGCTCTTGCTCGCATGCGCCTTGCGCAGGCTCTCGAGGCCCTTCGCGTAATCCTCGGTGCCGTCGTATGCGAGCGCGAGCGCGAGGTTGCGGTAAGCGCTGACACGCGGACCGTAGTTCTTCTCGAGCTTGACGCTGAGGTCTTCGATCGCCTCGGTGGTCTGGACCGAGGATTCGGCTCGTGCCAGCGACTTGCCGACGACCGCGATTGGATGGTCCTTCGACTTCGCGAGGACCTTGTCGTAGAGCGCGAGCGCCTCTTCGAGGTTGCCGTCGTCGACGTCGAGGTCGGCGAGATCGATGACCGCGACGAGGAGACCGTCGTCGCCATCGGTGGCGACCTTGAGCGTACCGCGGGCGGCCTTACGCTCGCCGGTCGCGAGCAGCACGCGCGCCTTGAGCCACTTGGCCCATTTGTCGCCATCGTTCTTCGCAATGAAGCCGTCGAGCAGCTTGGTGACTTCGCCGAGCGTGGTCGCGGGTGCTTGCAGCTTCGCAAGGCGCGAGAGCTCGACCGCGGCACGGCCGATCACGAGCTCGCGCGAGCCGGGCTCGCCATCTTTGATCTGATGGACGACATCGCGAATCGCGGCGTCGACGCGATCCGCATCGGTGCCGTAGAGCAGCGCTTCGAGACCGGTGACCTCCGCGACGTACGCGTACGAGAGGATGTTGCCCGGATCCATCTTGATGGCTGCGTCGAGCTTACTGATGCTGAGCTCGAGGCCCGCGAAATCGCCGCCGCCGATCGCCCTTTTCGATTCTTGCTGGAGGGTCGCAACGGCTTCGGCCTTCTTCTTCTCGCTCCACCAGTACCAACCGCCGCCACCTCCAATGCCGAGGATCAAGACGACGAACAAGAAGATGAATGCGCGGCGTGTCGAGCGGCCCCAGCGCCGATCGGGCCGCAGATCGAAGTCCGAATCGGGGACGCGCACGCCGGCGATATCGAGCAAGCCGCCGGTGAGCAGCTCGTTGAGATAATTCTCGCCGACTGCGGCGGATTGACGAAGCGCTTGCGCCGCGGCGTTGCGCTCCCTGGACGCCATGATCATGCGCGGACGCACGCCCTCGGACAACACCGCCGGCGGCGGTACCGCAACCGCCGCACGAGGAGGGGGTTGCGAGGGCGCGAGCCCCGTCTGGAGCTTTGACGGATCTTGGCCACCCCACAGCGCCGACTCGGGCTCTGCTGGTGCAGGCGCGATCGCCATCGTGCGCGCGGCCGGCGAAGCGGTCGGCACGGCGGGTGGTGAACTGATGGGCGCTTGCACGCGAGGCGGCGGTGGCTTGACCGGTGCCGCTCGCGGCGGAGGCGGACGCTCTTCGACGACGTTGTTGTTCGTCTCGCCGCGCGGCGGGACGGGCATGGGCACCGGCGGCGGCGCATCGAGCGCCTGCCCCGTCCGCGCGCGCTTCAACATCGAGAGGATCTGCGGGCTCGTCGGATCGAGGTTCTGCGCGTGCTGGAGCACCGGCACCGCGCGCTCGAAATCCGAGCGACGCAGCAACACTTCACCGAGGAGCGCGAAGCCCTGCCGGCTCGAGCGATCGACTTTGACCACGCGGAGTAACTCGCCCTGCGCCTCTTTCCATTGATGCAGCGACGCGTACGCGCGTGCGAGCATCACCCGACCTTCGAGGTTGTTCGGAGCCGCATTGATGCCGATGTTGCCGATCGAGATCGCATCTTTCGGGCGACCGAGGGCAAGGTACGCCTCACCGAGATCGATGAACGCCGGCGATGACGGATCGCGACGAACCAGATCGATGAGCTCTTCGATTTCTTGAGCCGTGGGCCGGCGATCGTCCACCATCAGCGACACCCCGAGCGTAACCCTGCGAGTCGGGTTGCCGCAAACACGGCGCCTACTTCACCTACACCTACATTCGCGATACAGGGGGAGGTCATTTCGTGGGGCACATGCCGTGGGACGCGAACCGGCGAGCCGGGCACGTGCCGCTCGCGTGGAACGCTTTACCGTCGCAACCGCAGTACGGGCGCGCATCGCGCGTACAGATGCGCTTGGCCGGCGCGCACGTGCCGGGATGTTGATCGTCGCAGCCCTCGCCTTCACAAACACCTGACGTGCAGTCAGCATTCGCGGTGCACTGCCCCCCGTCGGCCCCTGGTGTACTCGACGTCCGCAGCGGAGGAGCCTGCGCGACCAACGCATCGGTCGGCAGAGGCTCGGCCGGTGAGGCCGGCTCGGAGTGAGGAGGTGGGGGCGGTGGAGCTGGCGGTGGTGGGGGTGGGGGTGCCGTTCCGGCGCAACTCGCCAGGGCGAGCGATACAACTAGGACCCAGGGCCGCAACGTCATCGCCGAAATCGTACACTCGTTCGTGATGGGCAACAGCTTCGGCGCGCTGTTCCGGATCACGACCTTTGGCGAATCTCATGGGCCGGGGCTCGGTGTCGTCGTCGACGGCTGCCCACCTCGTCTGCCGATCGATCTCGGCCAGATCCAGGCGGAGCTCGATCGTCGGCGGCCGGGCCAGAGCCGGCTCACGACCCAGCGCAAGGAGGCCGACCAGATCGAGATCCTCTCGGGCGTGATCGATGGAGTGTCACTAGGAACGCCGATCGCGATGCTGATCCGTAACGCCGATGCGCGCAGCAAGGACTACGAGCACGTCGCGCAAGCCTATCGACCGAGCCACGCCGACTTCACGTACGACGCCAAGTACGGCATTCGCGCGATCGCCGGTGGAGGGCGCGCGAGCGCGCGCGAGACCGCGGCGCGTGTCGCCGGTGGTGCGATCGCGCAGCAGTTGCTCGCCCGAGCCGGCGTCACGATCGTCGCGTGGGTCGACGAGGTCGGTGGGCTCAAAGCGACCGTCGACGCGGCCGCGATCACGCGCGCCGAGGTCGATATCAACGATCTGCGCTGTCCGGATCTCCTCGCGGCGCCGACGTTGATCGAGCGCGTCGAGGCCGCGCGCAAAGCCGGTGATTCCGTCGGCGGTGTGATCCGCGCGATCGCGCGTGGCGTCCCCGCGGGCTGGGGCGAGCCGGTGTTCGACAAGCTCGAGGCGGATCTCGCGAAAGCGATGTTCTCGCTACCCGCGGTGAAGGGCGTCGAGAACGGCAGCGGGTTCGCCGGCACTCTGCTCCCCGGCAGCGCCCACAACGATCCGTTCGTGCGACGCAGCGATGGCAGCATCGGCACGGAGACGAACTACTCCGGCGGCATCCAGGGTGGGATCTCGAACGGAGAACCGATCACGCTGCGGATCGCGTTCAAGCCAACCGCGACGATCATGCGCCCACAAGCGAGCGTCGATGCCGAGGGCCATGCAGCGACGCTCGAACCGAAGGGCCGTCACGATCCGTGCGTGTTGCCTCGCGCCGTGCCTATCGTCGAAGCTATGTTCGCGCTCGTGCTCGCCGACCACATGCTGCGCCAAAAAGCGATCAGCTAGAGCGCTTCACGCGGATGCACTTGCCGGCGCAGGTCTCGAGCTCCCAGCCATGGCGGTTGCAGACGAGCAGCTCGCCGGCCACGAAGCCATCGCTGATCCGGCCGCCGTCGTGCGGGCACTCGTCGGCGACAATCACGATCTTGCCGCTCTCGAGCCGGGCGACCGCGACCGCACGCACACCGTCCCGCGCCGCGACGACGCGACCGACCGGGACATCGATGGAAATATCGAGGTCCGCGAGCTGCGGCACCCCGTCATCGGGGTCGTAACCGAGCTCGTCGAGCAGTTGGGCGTGGAGGACTCCCACGGTACGACGCTACGGCGCGGGTCTGACACCCCGCCGGATGCCATGTAGGCGGTTTAGCCGAAAAGTCGGTTTATCCGGAGAGTTGCCCGTCGCGCCCAGGGCGTTTATCTTCATCCGATCCCGTGGCAGCTGTCCTGGTCCACATCGATCTCGACGGCGACCGGCCAAATGCGTCTTCACTGACCGCACTCGCCGCGGGCAGGCACATCGCTTCGAGCTGGGGCGCGACGTTGTACGCGACCGTGCTCGTTCACGATCCCGCGCACGTCAATCCGAGTCGCGCGATCGAATCGCCGATGCCGAAAGCGATCGCGCTTGGCCCTATCGAGACGGCGCTGACCCGTGGTGGTGCCGACAAGATCATCGTCGCGCTCACGCGCGATCCGGTCGCGCCCTTGTGGGCGACCATCGGTCACGCATGGCAAGGCGTCGTCGATCGCGTGCGTCCACGGCTGGTGTTGTTCGGTGCCGATGCGCCGAGCGCCGTGGAGCTCGGTCCTCGTACCGCAGCGCGCACCGGCGGTCGGTTATTGCTGCGGGCGCGCGCGACCGGGATCGACGAAATCCAGTTGCGCGACCGCGATGGCGGCTACGCGCGGGCGGGCGATGGCGGTGCGTCGGTCGCGCTGATCGGTCGCGCCGAACGCCCTGTGCCCGCCTCCGAGCCGAGCCCGATCGATGTCGTCGTGCTCGCGATGCCTGGCACGCGCGATACGCGGATCGAGCTCGTCAGCTCCGCTCCTGCCGAGCTCGTGCAGACCACGAACATGTTGATCGCACTCGGTGACGATGTCGCCGCGGACCCCGAAGTCGCGACCCGCGCGAAGCGGCTCGCCGAGCTCATGAATGGTCACGTCGTGGGGAGCGCGGTCGCCGTGAAGGCGGGCGCGGTGGCGCCCGATGCCGTCGTCGATCGCACCATCGGCTTGGCGCCGGAGCTGTGCATCACCGTCGGAGCCATCCACATCGATGTCGCGGGTGCAACCAGCGTCGTGAAGATCACGCCGACCGGTTCGAATCGGATCACGACTGTCGACGGCGCGCTCGCAGGTTCCGCGAGCGCTATGCTCGCGGAGCTCGTGAAGAAGCTGGAGACCACGTGAGCGACAAGATCGCACTCTGGCTCGGTAGCTCGGCGCCGGCGCGCTCGGTGCGCTGGCTCGATGGTGCATTGCAAGCGGCGGCGACGTTCGAGGGGCGCTGCACCGTGATCGCGGCGGGCGATCAACCCTGGCTCGACCTCGCCGCGGACCGCGCCGCGCGAACCAAGCTCCCGAGTGCAGGCGTGCGCACGAATCTCCAGCTCGATTATCTCGGCTGGGCACAGATCGCGGCCGCGCTCGCTCGCGAGGTCGGCGCGACCACCGTCTTCGTCGAAGAAGCGAGCCGCGCCGAGCGCTGGGTCGAGGTCGCCGCGATCGCCGAGCTGCTCGATGCGGCCCAGCTCGGCCACGTCATCGCGCTCGCCCCGGATGGCGCCGCGATCACCGCGACACGTGTCATGGGCCGAACGCGCCAGATCCTGCGAATCACAGGTCCCGCCGTGATCGGGGTGCGGATCGCGGGTGCGCCTGTCGACGATTATCCGACGCCGATGCCCACCTCGCAGATGAAGAAGCACGAGCTCTCCGCGATCGGTCTCGATCCGAGCGTGCTCGGCCATCGCGCGATTCCGCCGCGCACCAGCCTCGAGCCGCGAAAGACCGTCGAGCGCATCGCCGAGCTCCTCGTCGTTCACCTCGCTGCGCGTGAGGATCGCTAATGGCACAAGCGCGCACCGCGGCGGCCCCCGTTGTCATGAGAGTCCAAGTCGTCGCCCCTGCGCCGCTCGGGGCGACTGCCGTCGCCGCGTTGCGGGCACGCGGGCTCGATGCGCGGAGCTCGAGCGAGCTCGACGAGACCTCCCCGGATCTCGTCGCGCTCGCACTCGAAGCCCCTCCCGGTGGCGCGGCCGCCGTCGAGCTCGCGGCCGCATGTGCGCGTGCCGCCGCACACGGTCGGCCGATGTGCATCCTCACGCCGCCACCGCGCGGCACGGGACGCGCCGCGATCGAGCGCGCCGCCGCGCTCGCCACCCTCCGCGGCAACGGCGCGGTGCTCGGTCACGATGTCGATACCTGGCTCGAAGCCGTCGTCGCGCTCGTGTGCTTCGGCCTGCCGCGAGGTCCGCGCACGGCCGTGATCGCCCCGCCCGGCTCGTGGCTCGAAGCGCAAACCCTGTCGCTCGTCGGTGAAGCCGAGGCGCTCGGCGCGCGCGCGCCGGTCCTCACCGGCGATCATCACGCGAAGGGCGAGCCGGCCGATGTCGTGCTCTTCGATCCTGACCTCACGCCGGCACCCTCCCAGCTGCCCGGCCACGCGCTCGCGATGCACGTCGCCGCGCGCGGCGAGCTCGCGATCGGCCAACCGGTCCTTCACGGCATGCGTGCCGCGCTCGGCGCGATCGAGATCCTCGGCCGCGCCGCGGAGCGCATCGCCGCCGGTATGGGACCCGCGGCCGACGCGGGCGCCGAGCTCGAGCTCGATCGCCACACGATGAAGACGCGGTTAGCGAAGCTCTCCGGTCTCGGGCGCGTTGGCGATCACGAGACCAAGGGCTTGCTCGCCGCGTACGGCGTCGCGATCACGCGCCAGGCGGTGGCGACCACGCCGTCCGCTGCCGTCGCGAAGGCACGCCTCGTCAAATATCCCGTCGAGCTCAAGCCGTGGGGCCACGAGATCGCGACCGAACCGGAAGGCTGCCCGATCGAGCGCGATGTCACGAGCGACGCGCGCGTGCGTAGCGGCTTCTCCTCGGTACTCGCCGCCGCCGGCCAACCGCTAGAACCGACCGGCGCGATCATCGTGCGCGAAGTTCCGCCGCTCGGTCGCGACCTCTCCGCGCAACTCGTGCGGCTGCCCTCGCTCGGCTGGACCGTGGTGCTCGAAATCAATGGTCAGGTCGTCGCGGCGCCTGCACCGCTCCGCGCGATCGACGCCCAGGTGTTGGCGAGTCACATCGTCGCCTCGCGCGCGGGCGATGCCGAGCCCGATCGCGCGGGGCTCGCGATGGTGCTGCTGCGCGCATCGCACCTCGTCGTCGATCTCGACACCAAGCTGGACCGCCTCGAGCTCCCGCGCATCGTCGTCGGTGGCCGTGGCTCGCGCACCGTCGTCGTCGATGCGTGGTGCGCGCTCCCAGCAGCGCGTTAATCGATCGCGATCGCGGTCTTGGAGGTCCCGATATGATGATCGCCGTACAAGGCGTCGAGGATCGCATCGGCGCGCTCGACCCGCGCGCGGATGGCCAGGTACTCGGATCCCTGGCGGACGCCGTCGAGCAACAGGCAGTGATCTAGCCAGTGGAGATCGAACAAGCCATCGCGCATCGCGAGCTCGATGCACTCGATCGCGGTCGGCACGTCGGCCGAGAACCCCTCCGCCTTGGCGCTCGCGCGCCCGACAGACCGCCCGCCCGTCCCGATCAACTCGTGGACGTCGTCACCGAGGTTCGCGCCACTCATCCCTTCGCTAACAGGAGCAGCTGATCGCGCGTATTGAGCGATGGATCGCGAAGCACGCTGTCGAGCAGCGATGCCAGTAAATCCCCGAGCGCGCGCCCCGCTGGATAGCCTGCCTGCATCAAGTCGTTCCCGGTGATCGCGAGCTCCTTTTGCACGAGCGGATCGCCGAGCACGGGCTGCGCGCGCGGATCGAGCTTCGCGAGCGCCTCGGCGTACGCACGACCGACGCTCCCGACCGCGCGGCGCAGGGCGTAGACATCCGCGGCGGCACTCACCGCGCGAGTCCCGGCCACGAGGGCCGCGGCTTGTTCGGCCTCGGCATTCGAGAATTTCAGGGCCTTGAGCGTGTCGTTGACCCGCTTGCGATCGGCGACCGGCGCGAACAGCGCGGCGAGCCGCACGCTCGGATCGACGCGATCCGGCGCCTCGAGATCGAGCGCGAGGCCCGGCAGGATCGTCTCGAGGATCCCGGTGCGGTGCGCGAGCGCCAAGCCGCGTGAAGGTTTTGGAGCCCCGAGCAACTTGCGAAGCTCGGCGGAGACTCGTTCGCGCGAGACCTTCGCGAGCGAGGGCAGCGCCGGGCGAATGCCGGCTTCGGTGTCAGGCTCGAGCGCGAACCCGAGCTGGGCCGCGAACCGCACCACACGCATCACGCGTAGCCCATCCTCGGTGAATCGATCGACCGCGACGCCGACCGACCGCAGCACACCCGCGTGTAGGTCTGCGACGCCGTCGAACGGATCGAAGATCTGTTCCTTCGCGACGTCGTACGCGATCGCGTTGACCGTCAGATCGCGGCGCGCGAGGTCTTCCTGCAGCGGCACGCCGAACACTACGGAATCGGGCCGCCGTGCGTCGGTGTACGCGCCTTCACCGCGATACGTGGTGACTTCGATGTGGCTCTCGATGCCCCTGCCCGTCACGATCGTCACGGTGCCGTGCTGCAGCCCGGTCGGGATGGTATGGCGGAACAACTTCAAGATCTCGTCGGGGTGCGCGTTCGTCGCGATATCCCAATCGCCGGGCTCGGCACCGCGCAGCACGTCGCGCACCGCACCGCCGACCGCTACCGCCTCAAAGCCGGACTCCGCGAACTTGTCGCACACGTCGACGACGTTCGCGGGCACTGCGGCGGCGAGCCGCGCTAGATCCGTACTCGAAGCGGGCACGGTTACTCCGTCTGTGCCGCGCCGCGCAGGCGAGCGAAGATATCGTGCGAGTGGCTGCGCAGCTTCGCGGCTTCTTCCGCGTTGCCGTTGCGCTCTTTGATTCCGGCGAGGCCCGTGTACGCGCGCGCGAGCTCGACCTCGTGCTTGACCGCCGCGAGGATATCGATCGCGCGCCGAAAATCGTCCTCGGCCTGGAGCTCGTGACCGAGCGCGACCGCGACTTCGGCCTTCACGCGATAGCCGCATCCGATGTGGACGCGCAGTCCGACCGATTGGCTGACCGCGACCGCGGCATGCGCCTCGACGTCGGCCGCCTCGAGGTTGCCGAGCTGCAACTGGACCTGCGCGAGCCGCTGATGCGTGACCGCGAGCGCGACCCGATCACCGAGGTTCTGCGCGAGGCTCTTCGCATCGGACAGATCCTTGACGGCCTCGCCGCCGCGACCCATCGCGCCTTTGACCTCGCCCGATCGCGACAGCACGTCCGCGAGCGCGAGCTTGTCGCCGATCTCCATCGCGAGCGAGCGCGCTTCGCCGAGCAGCTCGAGCGCCGCTTCGTGATTGCCGTCCTCGGCATGCACGCCACCGAGGTCGCACAGCGATTGGACGATACCGACGAGGTCGCTGATATCGCGACGCAGATCGAGCGCCTCGCGGAACTGCGAGATCGCGGCCTTGAAGTTGCCACTGTCGTGATGGACGCGACCGATGTTCGCGAGCGACAACGCGATCGAGCGACGATCCCCGAGGGCGCGCCGGATCGTGAGGGCCTGCCGATGAAAATCAAGCGCCTGGCTGTAGCCACCACGCAGCCAGTGCACGCGGCCCATGTCGTCGAGCGTCGAGGCAATGCCGCGATCGTCGCGCGAGCGTTCGAACAACTCGTGTGCGCGCCGCAGATGCTCCATCGCCGGGTCGTACCTGCCCATGCGACGAAGACCGCGCGCGATCCGGCTGTAGGCGGCGCCCGCTTTGTTGAGGTTGTCGTAGCGCCACGCGAGCCCTAGCATCTCGACGAACAGCTCGTGCGCCTCTTCGGACTTGCCCGCTTGCTCGAGCACGTCGCCGAGATTGTGGAGCGCCTCCATCCGCGCTGGCGCATCGGCTTCGCCGAGCATCGCGAGACCTTTTTCGTACAGGCCACGCGCTTCTTCAGGCGAGTAGCGCGAGCGCGCGCGGTCGGCACCTTGGAGATAGCAGCGCGCCGCGCGGCGCTTGTCGCCGCCGCGTTCGTACAGCGTCGCCAGGAACTCGAGTTGCTCGTCGCGCAGCGTGGACAACTTGGCCTCGAGCCACTGCGCCGCGGTGAGGTAGTAGCGCGAGAGCTTGCCGGGCTCGGTCGATCGCGAGATCAGCTCGCGTTCGAGGTTGTGCTTGAACACGACCTCGACATCGCCCGCGATGCTCGAATCCTCGGAGTCGAGCGGAAGCAAGTAGTCGCGCTCGGCAAGGATCGAGACGAGGTCGCTCGACCGGCGCCGGACATCTTCTCCCTCGCCCCACTCGAGCTCGAGCGGTCCCGGCGGAAACTCGGGCACGGGACGTTCGAGCCGCGCGAGCGAGATCACGGCGGAGACCCAAAACACGTTGCCGAACACGGCGGCCTTCTCGAGCAGATCGCGTTCTTCCGGCTCGAGCGCGGCGATCCGTGCCTCGATCGCCTCCTCGATCGTGATCGGCAGCTCGGTATCGGCGGCCTTGTCGGGATCGATGGTCCACACCGGCCCCGAGGAATCGATGGTGCCGTTGTCCATGAACAGCCGCACGAGCTGCTCCATGAACGCTGGATTGCCGCCGGTCATCTCGACGGCGGTTTGAGCGGTGTCCTCGGGAATGTCGTTGCACCGCGCGAGCAGATTCTTGAACATCTGCTCGGCATCATCGGGATCGAGGTTGCGTAGATCGATCCGCGTGTGATCGGCGACGCCTTCGCCCCAGGTCCCGCTCTGGACCAGCATCTCCGGTCGCGCGACCGCGATCAGCACGGTCGGCGAGCCCGAGAGGTTCGCCGCGAGATCGCCGATCATCGCGAGCGTGTCGCCATCCGCCCACTGCAGGTCATCGAGGACGATCACCAGTGGGTGCTGTGTCGCATCGAGCTCGACGAACCGGCGTAACGCCGTGCGCGAGAGCTCGGCGTGCTGCTTCGCCGATTCGGCGACCGCTTTCAAGAACGGAGTCGGAGGGAACTCGATGCCTACCAGCGCACCGATAAAGTAAAGGATCTCGCTGACCTCGTCCGAGCCCATCACGCTGCGGATCTCGTGGGTAAAGCGGAGCCGAGACGTGTCGTCGGGGTTCGGCGTGAGCTCGAACCGAGCGCGGAGCAAGGAAGCGATCGTGGCGAGCCGGACCGGCTTGCCGTGGCTGTCGCGCTCGGCCGTGCCGTGGATCACGCGGCATTTGCGATCGGCTTCGGGTGGCTGGTCAGCCGGACCCCGCACTTCCGCGATCAGCTCGTTGATGAGGCGGGTCTTGCCGGTGCCCTGATTGCCGATGATGGTGACCAGCTGCGGCGATTGGAAATCGATCGCGCGCGTGACGCACTCGCGCAATTGCGCGAGCGCGTCGGCCCGCCCCACGAGCTCGGAGCGCACCCCCCGCGGCGGTTCGGGCTCCGTGTCGATCCGCACGAGGCTGCGTGGACGCGACGGAATCGGTGGGGGGCCCACCTTCACCACGCCGGTACCCTTGAACGGCGTAGCGGTCGACGTGGGACGGCGGGAGCCCGGAGGAGGCTGTGTCGACACCAACGATGAGGTTATCAGATCGGCGTTAGCGAGACATGCGCTCCACCACCGGTGTATCGTGCACGTAGGGATGGGACACCGCTGGGCAATTGCTGCCTTCTGTGCGCTCGTGTTGCTGCCGGGCTGCCCGACCGTGGACCTGGGCGACACGCCGTCCGATATTGGTGCGTGCAATCCGACGAAGGGCATCGCTTACTTCATCTCGGATATCGAGCCGAAGTACCTCAAGATCAACGACGCCTCGGCGGGCTGCGCGCGGACGAGCGGCTGCCACGATCAGGCGCATGGCCTCGCGCTATCCCGGGTCGTCGGCGACGACATGATCAACTATCGGGTCTCGCAGGGCTACCTCAACTGTGGCCAGCCCATGGCGAGCGAGATGCTGACTCGCCCGCTCGCCGGGATCGACGGCCACGGTGGTGGCGACCTGTTCCAGCCGGGCAGCCCTGAAGAAGCGACCTTCCTCGCGTGGTTCAAGTGAACAAGCTGCTCGTCCTCGTCGCGCTGCTCGGCTCGACCACGGTCGCGAGTGCCGAGGCCTACCTCCGCGTGATCGCGCAAAAGGCGCCGGTCCACTCCGGCCCCGGCAACAGCTATCGCGAGGTCGCGACCGCGATTCGCAACCAAGTCTACGAGGTTGTCGAGCGCGGCACGAACGGCTACTGGTTCAAGATCGAGCTCGACGACGGCACGACGGGTTGGATCGTCGGCGATGTCGTCTATCCCTTCGAGGTCGGTGAAGAAGAGCCGCCCGGAACATTCACGCGCATGGGCCGCGCGATCAAGAGCGCGATCCTCGGCCCATCGCCAGTGCCATACGCGAACGTTGGCCTGTCGTTCTCCTCGGGCATCTTGGAGGGCGAAGGTGTCTTCATCCTGCGCCCGTCGTGGCTCATCGATCCCTACTGGGCGCTCGAGGGCTTCGCCGGCTTGTCACCGCGCAGCGAGAAGGACATCTATCTCGGCGGCCTCGCGTTCGTCCTTCGCCTCACGCCCGGTGCCGTGATCGGTCCCTACGCGAGTGTCGGGCTCGGCGTCGCGCACATCGCACCCAAGGCCGACAACTTCGTCGACCATCGCGAAAACCTCATGGCGCTCGGCGCCGGCGGGGGGCTCGAGATCACGATGAAGAAGCAGATCACGCTACGGCTCGACGTACGGAGCTGGGCGCTGTTCAACCAGAACCACGCTAACGACGGACAGGAGTACACCGGTGGCCTCGCGATCTTCTTTTAACTTCAACATCCTCGTCGTGCTGCTCGTCATCGCCGCAACTGCTTGCGGTCGAACCGCCGTGCGCGCGTCCGAAAAAGAATTTCTCGCCGACCAGGTCATGGTCTTCGACAACGACCCGCACGCGACCGAATCCGACGACCACATCATGACGAACCGCGAAGGTGCATCGGGTGGCCACGGCGCCGGCGGCGGAGGCTGCGGTTGCAACTGAGGCGTACAGATCGCCCCCCCGCCGGGCAACCAGGTAAGTACCTCGTGCTCGCGCTGCTGGTTGGTTCCACGCACGCTGCTCTCGCCGACGACAGCGCCGAAATCTCGACTTCGATCTTCGAGGAGCGACGCGCTGGCGACAAAGGGGGTCTGACGGTCATCCATCCGCAGGTCTCGGTGGGTACGGATATCGGCAGCCACGTCACGATGGATGCGTCGTACTCGGCCGATGCGGTCTCGGGCGCGACCGCCACCACCTATCAAGTCGATGCGGTGTCGGCCGCGACGACCTTCTCGGACCTTCGCCAAGAAGGCTCGCTCGCGTTCGGCTTCAAGGGGCGACGTTCGTCGCTCGTGTTCAACGGTACGTTCGGCACCGAGCGCGATTATCTGTCACGCGGTCTCGGTGGCGTGGCCACGATCGATCTTCCGGGTCGCAACACGACGGTCGCCCTCGCCTACAGTCACAGCTTCGACACGGTCTGCGACAAGGACAATGGCGACCTCATGCCGCTCGAGCGCAGCGCCCTCACCGGTGCCGACGCGTGCAACAAGAAGAACCTCATCCTCACGAAAGATCTGCCGGGCACCACCGTCTGGAAGGACCTCGCGATCGATACCGCGCAGTTAACGTTGACCCAGAACCTGTCGCCAACCGCGAACATACAGATCGCGGCCTACGGTCAGGTTCTCGAGGGGTTTCAATCGAACCCATATCGCCGCGTGAAGGTCGGCGGCAACTCGCCGCAGGAGCACATCCCCGATACCCGCGCGCGCTGGTCGCTGACCGCACGGGTCAATAAATTCCTCCCGAAGCTCCACTCGGCCGTTCACTTCGGCGTCCGGTTCTACGACGACACGTGGCGCGTGATCGGGGGCGATGCCGAGCTCGGCTACTCGCAGTACATCGGTGATAGCCTGCTGGTCACGCTGCACGCGCGCGTCTATCAGCAGAGCGCCGCGAAGTTCTTCAAGGATGCCTTCTTCTACGAGACCGAATCGACCGCCGGCGAATACTACACCGGTGATCGCGAGCTCTCGCCGGTGCGCAACGCGCTGATCGGCGGCAAGCTCACGGTGATCACCATCGGCGGCGACAAGCCGGTGTGGGGCTTGTTCGACAAGCTAGATTTCAACATCAAGGGCGACCTCCTGATCCTCGATCAGCTGCCGGCGGACTCCAGCCTCGATAACCCGATGGGCATCGCCAAGCAGTTCTTGTACGGCACGGGCCTCCTCGACGCCGTGATCTTTCAGCTCGGCCTGCTCGGCACTTACTGAAGCTCCCGAAAGTCCGCGCCTCGGATGATGCGGGGTATACTGAACTGGCATGTATCGCTACGGGGACGGCACTCCCTTTCCGCTCGACGAGAACTTCATCGAGACTTTGACGTCGGCGGTGGAGTCGTGCACGAACGCCTTCATGCCGTTGACCGAACTCGACCAGCGACGTCAACGCTCGAAGGCCGCGCGCATCGAGGCCGACGTCGAGCTCGCGCGGCTCACCGAGCTCGAGCAGGCCCTCACCGGATCGCTTGCACCGTTCCTCGTCCCCGACAAGAAGGCCGGCCAGGCGATCCAGGTCGCGCAGAAGATCCAGCTCGCCGGCAAGCAGACGGCACAGGCATCGCGCGCACAGATCGAGAGCCGCGTGTCCGCGCTCGTCGGTCAGGCAAGCGCCAGCACGGCCTCGGACGCGGTGCTCCAGGCACTGCGCCCGTTCTTCGATCACCAGCAGCTGCCCAGCGCGAAGTGGACCATGAAGTGGGACGTCCGCGCGGGCGAGCCGGTCGCCGAAGCCGTCATGTCGGCGGGTCGGTTGACCGCGCAATTCCGGCTTCAGGTCGAACATTTTCGCATGCCGCTCCGCGTCGACACGCTCGCCGAAGCGGTGATCGTGCACATGATGAAGAAAGGCCTGCTCGGTAAAGCGAAGCCGGCGCCCGTGGACCTCGGCAAGTACGTGATGGTCGCGTTCGAGCGCACAGCCAACGAGCACGTCATCACGCTGCGCGAGAAGCCCGAGCGCCAGTCGCAAGGTCTGCGCTTTACCGTCGCCGAGCACACCGCGACGTGGCAATCGATCACGCTCACCGGCGAGAACGAGACCGAGCCGAACCCGCTCGACAGCGAAGACTTCGCTGGAATCCGTCGCCTCGGCGATGGCGCGCAAAACGCGCTCAAGGATCTCACCAGCAGCCGCGCGCTCAGCGACATCACGCTCGGTGGCCAGCCACTCGCGCAGCTGCCCGAGCCGCGAGTCGTGCCGATGGAGCTCCTGCATCAGCTCACGCCGCTCGCGCGCACGATCCGCGAGCGCAGCCGGATGTCGGGCGAGCTCGTGCTCAAACGCGATGTCGCGGGTGGCAAGCGCGAGGAGCTGTTTGTCAATCGAGCCGTGCTCGCGCAGCACTTCGTGAAGCTCCCCGATGGCTATCGCAAGCCGTTCGAGGAGATGGGCATCGCGGGCGAGGATACGCAGCCGGCGATCCAGCTGCCCCAGAACCTCCGCCCGCCCGCGAAGACCACGCCGCCGCCGATCTCGGATCCGGTTCCGCCCCCTGCAAAGCCGTCGCTCGAAGATCAGCCGACGATGTCGACACACGTCATCATCGACGACGACGAGCTCAAAGAGTAGCTACCGCTGCGCGAGGTCGACGATGCCGTCGACGATTTGCTCGAGGATCACGCGTTCGGCGAGCTCGCGTCCGAGCGTCTTTAGCTGCGGTCCCGTGAACTCGTGCGTGCGGCTATCGAGCGTGATGTCGCCCTTGAGAGCGCGATCCGCGAACGCGAGCCGCTTCGTCGCGTTCGCGAGTGCGGCCGGCGAGTACGCGCGCGCTTGATTCGCGAGCTTGTCGACGACGAACGGCGGCACGCCGATCCGCTGGCCCCACGCGCCCTTCGGAATGTTGTCCTTCTTCATCACGTGGACGAGGGACAGCTGGCGAATGTGGCGCGCCAGCATCACGACCACGCCGACCGCGCTCTCGCGCTGATCGCACAGCGACGCCACGGCAGCGAGCGCGCGTGGACGATCGGCAGCGCCGATCGCATCGGTAAGCTCGAACACCGAGCGCTCGCGCGTATCTGTGACGAGGTCGTCGACGTCGTCGGTAGTGACCGCACGATTGCCGGCGTACAGGCCGAGTTGCTCGACCGTCAGCGCGAGCCGCGACAGATCACTGCCGACGGTATCGACGAGCCGCTGGACCGCCGGCCCATCGATCTCGACCTTGCGGACCTTGGCCTCTTGCTTCACCCACGGCACGAGCTGGCGCGGCGCTTCGAGCACGTGGAGCCAGCCCTTCTTGCTCGCGGTCGCGAAGGTCTTGAGCCGCTTGTCGAGCTTCGTGGTGATCGCGACCAGCACGGTGCTCGGGTTCGGTTTCGCGAAGTACGCGAGCAGCGGCTCGGCTTCGTCGGCAAGCATCAGACCGAGGTCGCGCACGACGACCAGGCGCTTCTGCGCCATCATCGGGAGCGTCTGCGCGAGCGCGACGATCTTGTTCCCGGTCGGCTTGCCCTCGACGACGTCGTAGTTGAAGCCACGGGTCTCGGGCGGCACGGCCGCATCGCGGATCGCGTGAAGCGCCCTCTCGATCAGGATCGGGTGCTCGGAGTGCAGGATGTAGACGGGATCCAGGCCTTTCTCGACTAGCTCGTGAGCTCCCGCCATCACGGCCAAGCTAGCATGCCCCCCTGATGACTGCGTTGTCCGTTCTCGTCACCGCCGATCGCGCGATTACCGGGGACGGCAGGGGCACGCGCGGCCCCACGAGCGTGCTCGCCGTCGACGGTGCGATCGTGGCGGTCGGCGATCCGCTCGAGGTGGCGGCGCTGCCCGCCGCAATCGGCGCCGAGCGCATCGACTGGAGCCGTCGCGCGCTCGTCCCGGGCACGGTCAACACGCACAACCACAGCTTCCAATCGCTGCTCCGCGGGATTGGCGATGACCTGCCATTCCTCGAGTGGCGCGACCGCGCGCTGTATCGCTACTCGCCAAAGCTCGGCGCCGCAGATATGGCGACCGCCGCTCTGTTCGCCTTCGGCGAGATGCTGCTCCATGGCGTCACCACGGTCTGCGACTTTTACTATCTCAATGCGCAGGGCAACGACCACGCATCGGCGACGATCGAAGCGGCGAAGCGGCTCGGCATGCGGATCGTCCTCGCGCGCTGCTTCTACGACTGGGACGGCGCGCCGGCCGCGTATCGCGAGACCGTGCCGCAAGCGATCGCGAACTATCAGGCGCTGCACGCGCGGTATCGCGACAAGGCTCGGCACCTCGTCACGATCCAGCCCGCGCCACACAGCCAGCACGGTGCCTCGGCCGCGATGATCGAAGCCGGCGCTGGGTGCGCCGCGGATGCAGGCGAGCCGTGGCATATCCATCTCGCCGAGGAGAAGTGGCAAGTCGAGCAGTCGCTCGAGCGCACCGGCAAGCGGCCCATCCATGCGGTCGGATCACTGCAAGTCGATCTCGCGAGCATGATCGCGGTGCATGGCTGCTGGTTCGACGAGAGCGAACGCACGGTGCTCGCCGATCGCGGCGGCTCGCTCGCCTATTGCCCGGGCTCGAACATGTTCCTCGGCGACGGCGTGACCGACCTCGTCGATCTCGTCGTGCGCGGCGTGCGGGTCGGGCTCGGCAGCGATGGTGGGTGCTCGAACAATCGGGTCAGCGTGTTCGACGAGATGCGGATGGCGGCGCTTCTCCAGAAGGTCCATCGCACCGATGGCCAGGCGATCGATGCGGAGACCTGCTTTGCACTCGGGACTCGCACCGCGGGCGAGGTCCTGCGCCTGCCGGTCGGCAAGGTCGCCCCTGGTTATCGCTGTGACCTGGTCGCCCTCGACCTCGACGACCCGTCGCTGTGGCCCGCCCAGGCCCTCGAAAAGAATGTAGTCTATGCGCTCTCGTCTCGCGCCATCACGGACGTCGTGGTAGATGGTCAGCAGGTCGTCCAGGCGCGCCATCTCTGCAATGTCCACCTCGACGAGATCCAAGGCCGCGTCGGCGAGCTCACCCGAGGGTGGGGACGAGATTGAGCGAGGGTTCAGGACGGTCGAGGTCGAGCTCGATAGCTCGCGGCAGCGCCTGATCGGGTGGGCCGTGTTCGGCGTCGTGTTCGGTGCCGTGTGCGTGTGGAAGCTCGGTACGGTGGGCGTGTGGGCGGGCTGGGTGTTGATCGCCGTCGGCCTGTTTCGCGGCTATCAGCTCGCGCTCACGTTTATCTATCCGCCCGGCAAGTTCGTGATCACCGACAAGCAAGTGACCCTGCCGCGGAGGATCCATCGGCCGCTCCCGCTCGAGGTAGCGCCCGCGGCGATCACGGCCGTTTACTTTCTGCGTCGATCGGTCCCGCTCTATCACGCAGCGCCGGTGCTCGTCGTCGAGGTCGGGCAACGCGCGATCTTGTTCCCGCGCGACTGGTTCGCGAGCGAAGCGGACCAACGCAACGTCGTCCACGCACTGCTGGTCGTCAGCGCGCTGAACGGCGACGCCCCTCCGATCGCCAGCGACGCTACCCCTTCGTGAGCTTCAACACGACCTCGACGTGCGAGGTCTGCGGCATCATGTCGACTGGCCACGCGCGCTCGGTGCGATAGCCGCCAGCGACCAGCTTCTCGGCATCGCGCGACAGCGTCGCCGGATCGCACGAGATATAGACGATCGTCTTGGCCGCGATCTTGATGATGCCCTCGATCGCCTCGGGGGCACCCGCGCGAGGCGGGTCGAGGACGAGGGCATCGAAGGGTCCCTGGGTCGCGAACTTCTCGACCGCTCGGTCCGCCGAAGCGACGTAGAAGTGCGGCGGCGGTTGCGGTGGAGGAGCCGCATCCGTCGGCGTGACTTGCCAGCCGGCAGCGATGAGGCCGCGCGTGAAGTTGCCCGCTCCCGCGTAGAGCTCGAGCAACTTGCCAGTCCCGCGGCCGATCGCCTTGCCGACGAGCGCGATCAACTGGGCGTTGCCGACCGCGCTCGCCTGCGCGAAGTCCCACGGGCTCCCGAACAACCCGGGCTCGACCTCGATCACCGGGTTGCCGTACGACGTCTCGCCAGCGTGCACGCCGACGACGCCCGGTCGCTTGAGAAAGCCTGCAGCGCCCTTCCACGGCTTCTCGACCCCGATCGCGATGTGGCCCTGATGCCCGACGAGCAGCGCGACTTCACCATCCGGGAGAGGTGCCTGGCGATGGGCCTCGGCCAGTAGGGCGAGCACCGCTTCGAGCGCGGGTTCGAGCTGCGGGCACGCGCTCAGCGGCAGAATCTCGTGGCTCGCGCTGCGATAGAGCCCGAGCTTTCGCTGCTCGACATGAAACCTCGCGCGCCGACGCCAGCCGAAATCGGGCGCGGCCGCAGCGATCGGTGCGATGTTGGTGGTCACGCGGCGCAGCGCGGCCGCGACGATTGCCTGCTTGGCCGCGAGCTGCGCGCCGCGCGAGACGTGTTGCCACTGGCATCCACCACACCCCGCGAGGAACGCCGCGCACGGCGGCGTGACGCGATCCGGCGACGGCGTCACGATCTCGATGAGTGCGCCACGTGCGAACGACTTGGTCTGCTTGGTGAGCTGGGCCCGTACCTGGTCACCGGGCGCGCCGAGCGGCACGAACGTGACGCGGCCATTCGCATCACGCCCAACGGCATCGCCGCCTGCAGCGAGAGAATCGATCGTAAACGTGATCTCGCCAGCTGGAGTTGTCATCTGTATTCACTTCCTTCTACGACGGGCACGATCTGCGTACCGCGCGGTGCATCGAGAAAGCGGTCGGCGCGGCCATCGCGCACCGCGATCTCGATCGTGCGTGCCGAGCCAACATACGCGAGGAGCTCGTTCGGGCTCACGCTTTCGTATGTCTTCACGATTGGCAAGCGGCGCCCCGCGATCGAGACCGCGCTACCGGCCTCATCCGCGGGCAGATCGGTGACGAGGTTGCCGTAATGATCGACGTGGACCACCCTGCCCTCGCCCGCCGACCGGGTCCCCCACGGCAACGATCCTTTGAGCTCGACGAACGGTCCGATCGCGGTGGGATCGATCTTGAGTGCCAGGGTCGCGGCGGCAGTCGCGTAGACATCGCGCCCGTGAAAGCTGACATCGCGCGCCATCACGTTGATGTTCTCGATCGCGCGCGCCCACTGGGGTGCGAGATATGCGAACACGCCGTTGTCGGGGCCGATGAAGTACGAGCCACCGGCATCGATCACGACACCGCGGCTGCGCACGCGGCTCCCGACCACGACGACGTGGATCGTATCCTCGGGGAACTCGCGACACGCCGTGGCCACGACCCACGCTGCGTGCGCGACATCGCCACGCGGCACATCGTGGGAAATATCGACGATCGTGGGCTGACGACCGAGCCGGACGAGCATGCCCTTCGTCGCCCCGACGTATCCATCGCTGGATCCGAAATCCGTCGTCAGCGTGATGATCGCCATCCCAAACGGCAGTAAGACACAGGCGATGAACAAGGTCTACAAGGACGCCGCCGCGGCGCTCCACGACGTGTTCGACGGGTGCACGATCCTCGCGGGAGGCTTCGGCCTCTCCGGCAACCCCGAGAACTGCATCGCCGAGCTCGCGCGTAAGAAGACGCCAAACCTCACGATCGTGTCCAATAACTGTGGCACGACCGAGAAGGGGCTCGGAGTCCTGCTCGCGCAGGGCCAGGTCAAGAAGATGATCGCGAGCTACGTCGGAGAGAACAAGATCTTCGAACAGCAGTTTCTCTCGGGTCAGCTCGATGTCGAGCTATCCCCGCAAGGCACGCTCGCCGAACGCCTGCGTGCGGGCGGCGCCGGCATCGAGGCGTTCTACACTCCGACCGGCTACGGCACCCAGATCGCCGAGGGCAAGGATACGCGCGAGATCAACGGCAGGCACTGCGTGCTCGAGCACGCGATCCGTGGCGACTTTGCGATCGTGAAGGCGTGGAAGGGAGATCGCTGGGGCAACCTCGTGTTCAAAAAGACCTCGCGCAACTTCAACCCACTCGTCGCGACCGCCGGCAAGATTACGATCGTCGAGGTCGAACAGCTCGTCGAGGTGGGCGAGATCGATCCGGATCAGGTCCACCTGCCCTCGATTTACGTGCAGCGGATCTTCGAGGGCACCGACTACGAGAAGCCGATCGAGCAACGCACCACCCGAAAGCGAAGTTGAGGAGCTGATCGTGCAAAAGCTTAACCGTGAACAGATGGCCAGGCGCGTCGCCGGCGAGCTCGCTGATGGCTTCTACGTCAACCTCGGTATCGGGATGCCGACGCTCGTCGCGAACTTCGTCCCCGCCGGCATGGATGTCGTGCTCCAGAGCGAGAACGGCCTGCTCGGCATCGGCCCGTTTCCATTCGAAGGCGAAGAAGATCCGGATCTGATCAACGCCGGCAAGCAGACCGTCACCACGATCAAAGGCTCGGCGTTCTTCGACTCGGCGACATCGTTCGCGATGATCCGCGGCGGCCATGTCGACGTCAGCGTGCTCGGTGCGATGGAGGTCTCGCAGGTCGGTGACCTTGCGAACTGGACCATCCCCGGCAAGATGATCAAGGGCATGGGCGGTGCGATGGATCTCGTCGCGGGCAGTCGCCGCGTGATCGTGATGATGGAACACGTCGCGAAGGACGGCTCGCCGAAGATCTTGCGCGAGTGCTCGCTGCCGGTCACCGGCCTGCGCTGTGTTCACACGATCGTCAGCGACCTCGCGGTGATCGATGTCGTGAAGGACGGGCTGGTGTTGCGCGAGCGCGCACCTGGCGTGACGCCGGAGGAGATCGCGAAGGTCACCGGGGCGGCGCTGCGCTGGTCGGCCGACGTACCCGAGATCAACGCGTAGCTACTTGCAGACCGGGCACGGCTTACCGTCGCAGCGATCGTCAAAAGGATTGACCTGACCTGGCGGCTGGCAACGCGGCGCTTTGACGACGGGTGGCGTGGTCTTCGGTGTCGGTGGCGTCTTGGTCGCCGTCGTGTGCGTGACGACCAGCGGGTGCGTTGGTGGCGTGGTGACGTGCTTGGGCTCGACCGGCTTCTCGGGCGTTTCGTTCGGAGGCGTCGCGACGGCCGAGCCGGTCTCGGTGAGCACGGTCTCATCGGGTTTCGCGGCGCTGCCGGTCTCGAGCAATCCCGACGTGCGCTTGCCGGTCTTCAGCGGAGCCTTCTCGACCAGCTTCGCAAGCGTGACGCTTTCATGATCGTAGATCGGCGCCGCTAGGTCGATCTTCGACGTGAAGTCCGAGTAGCCCGCGAGATGCACGACGAGCGTGGTCACCGCCGTGCCGTGCTTGAGCTTGCCGACCCATGGCGTCACACCGACTTTGCTGCCAGCGATCAAGACGTCCGCGCCGTGGGGCTGCGAGCCGACGCGGATCTTGATGTAGTCGTCTGCGACGGGCGGCGGCACCGCGTTCGCACTGCCATCAGATCCACCCACCATGGCCGCGCTGCCGGGACTCGAACCAGCTGCGAGAGCATCGCTGTCTTTTTTGCTGCCACCGGTAAGCATTGCAGTCATGACGACGATGCCGAGCACGACCACCCCGACGCCGATCGCGAGCACGCGACGATCCGGCCGCAGCGTCATCTGCGAGACTTCGTCGCCCGTCGGCTCGTAGCGTGGATACTGGAGCTCTCCAGTCGACGTCGCCGGCCCACCCGGACGACTGACCGCGGCGCCGCTCGCGTACCCGTGGCGCGTGCTCGGGATGCCGGGGATCCCCGGCAGTTGATTTCCTGATTGCAACGCCACGTGCGCGGGGCCGGACTGGGACCCCGTGCCCGTCGGCCGGAACGCGGCTGGCGGCACCGGCATCGACTGCGCGCCCGACGGCGTGTAGAGGAGCTCGCGCGGCGGCGCCTGTGCACGCGATTGGGTCCCTTGCGGAATCGGGGTCGGCCGATGGACCTCGGTCGCACCGTCGTTGTCTTCGTGCGTACCCATATCCAGCGTGGTCTTCGCTGCGCTATCGCCCGAATCCGGGATCTGCTCGGCGAGGGCGGGCACCGCTTCGGCTTGGCGTACCGGGCGCTCGGACTCGGTCGCAGCTCGTTCGCTGAGCGGCGAGATGCTGACGTTGCTGCGCCCGTCCGTCGAAGAGATCGTGCTCTCCCGAGAGACCACCGGCAGATTCTGCGGTGCGCTCAGCCAGGGCTCCTGGCTCTCGCCGAACATGTCGCGCATGAAGCGACCCAGGCCCATCGTCGAGAGCGAGAATCGTGACGCGGTCGCGAAGCTCTCGAGCGCTTCGAGCAACAGGGCCGCGCTCTGATAGCGGTGCGCGGCGTCGACTGCGAGCGCCTTCATCACGATCGCTTCGAGGGCCGGCGGATAACCTTGCACCAGGCGTGTCGGCCGCACGACATCGCCCGTGACGATGCGATGCATCGTGTCGAAGTCGCTGTCCGCGCGGAAGCAGCGGTGCTGCGTCGAGATTTCGTAGAGGATGATACCGAGCGAAAATACGTCGCTACGACGATCGACATCGCGGCCACGGCATTGCTCGGGCGACATGTACGCGAACTTGCCCTTGATGATGCCGGCCTGGGTTTGCACCGATCGCGAGGTCGCTTTCGCGATGCCGAAATCGAGCAGCTTGACCGAGCCGTCGTAGCCGATCATCAAGTTCGAGGGCGAGACATCACGATGGACGATGCCGAGCGGCGTGCCGTCCGCGGCGCGACGCTCGTGCGCGTGGTTGAGACCCGAGGCGGCACCTGCGACGACCGTGAGCGCGAGCTCGAGCGGAATGCGGGTGCCTTGACTACCCGCCTTTGCGAGCAGCGCACGAAGATCCTGCCCATGGACGTACTCCATGGCGAGGTAGTGGATGCCCTGATCTTCACCGACCTCGAACACCTGCGCGACGTTCTGGTGGTTGAGCGCGGCCGCGAGCCGCGCTTCGTCCAGGAACATCTGGACGGCGGTCTCGTCTCGCTCGCGCTCCGGCGTGATCAGCTTGAGAACAACGTGACGTTCGAAGCTACCGATTCCGGTAGAACGGCCGATGTAGATTCGCGCCATTCCGCCGGCAGCGAGCGGCATGAGCAGCTCGTACTTCCCGAGTCTGGCCGGGAGGCCCGTCGATGTGGCGACAGCCAGCACTGGGGGCGATCGTTTCATCTCGGTAGGTTCAAGTCAATCGAGTCATCGAGACGTACCTGCGAGCATCATGTGCGATACGCGGAATGTAGGTGCGACGGTCGAGCTCCGCATTTCGACGTCGTTACCCACGAGGTCGATGCGTTTCAGGATCTCGTCAAAGTTCGCCGCGATCGTGACTTCGCTGACGGGGAAGGTTAGCTCCCCGCCCTCGATCCAGAAGCCTTGAGCGCCCCGCGAGAAGTCGCCGGTGATCGCATTGAAGCCGAATCCCATCAGGCTGGTCACGTACAGCCCCCTCGGGGTGCTCCGAATGACCTCGTCGTGAGTTGCCGATCCCGCCGACATGATGAGGTTCGAAGTGGTCGGGCCAGGGTTACCACCGATGCCCCGCCCCGCCGAGCCGGTCGATTCGCGGCCGAGCTTGCGCGCCGAGTAGACATCGCAGAGCACCGGCGAGAGGACACCGTTCTCGATCACCGAGTTCTTGCGGGTCGCGAGGCCGTCGCCGTCGAACGGCCGACTGCCGGGCGCGCGCGGGATCAACGGATCATCGACAATCGTGACCAGCTTCGATGCTACCTGTTCGCCTTCTTTGCCGACGAGGTAGCTCGACTTGCGCCAGAACGACGAACCGTTCGCGACCGAGAAGATGGTCCCGACGATCGACCGCGCAACCTCGGGGTCGAACACGATCGCGCACTCCTGGGTCTCGACCTTGCGCGAGCCAAGTGTCGCGACGGTGCGGCGCGTCGCCTCGAGGCCGACGGCCTCGGCATCGTCGAGCTTCGCGAGGAAGCGATCAGCGGTCCACCAGTAGCCGTTGCGCTTCTTCGGCGCGGTCGGATCGGTCGTGTCGTCGCACAGCGGCTCGACGACGAGTGACGCGTAGCTGCCGCGATAGCCTCCGACGAAACCACCGCTCGTCGCGAACGCGGTCGCGCCGAGCACGCGTGCCCAGGTCGCGCCTTCGGAGTTGGTGACGCGCTTGTCGGCCTTGCGCGCCGCCGCCTCGCCCATGATCGCTTGCTTCATAGCCCACGCGGCATCGACCTCGGCGACCGCGGGGTCGTAGAGATCGAGCTCGGGAAACTGCTTCGCGAGCAACGTGGGATCGGGCGGCAGTGCGAACTCGTCGACTTCGGCAAGCTCCGCGAGCGCGACCGATTCGGCGCACAGCGCCTCGAGCGCTTCGCGCCGCAAATCGCTCGTGTACGTGACGGCGCGACGGCCACCTTTCAAGACGCGCAACCCGAGGCCACGGCTGCCGGCCTCCTGGACGAGCTCGGCTTCGCCGAGACGAACCTTGGTGGTGAGCTCGCTGCCATCGCGAACGATGACCTCGGCGTCGTCAGCGCCTGCCTTCCTCGCGAGCTCGACCGCGAGCTGCGCCACATCCTTGAGCTCTTTGATCGTCGCTTCGGTGATCTGCGCTCCGCTGCTCATACCTGGCTGCCTCCAACCGTGATCGCCGAGATCCGGACCGTCGGTGTGCCGACATTCACGGGGACCGATTGGCCGTCTTTGCCGCAGGTCCAAATTCCATCCGAGAGTTGATAGTCGTTGCCGAGCATGTCGACCTTGCGGAGGACCTCGGGGCCGTTGCCGATCAGGTTGACGCCCTTGAGGGGCGCGGTCAGCTCGCCGTCCTCGATCAAGTAGCTCTCGGTCAGCGAGAAGACGAAGTCGCCATTCGAGATGTTGACTTGGCCACCGGAGAAGCGCTTCGCGTAGATGCCGCGCTTGACGCTCTTGATGATGTCGGACGGATCGTCCTTGCCGGCGTAGAGCGAGGTGTTCGTCATGCGCGGCATCGGCATCGAGCGGAACGATTCGCGCCGACCGTTGCCGGTCGGCTTGAGCTTGAAGTGCTTCGCGCTCAGCCGATCGTGCATGTAGCCGACGAGGATGCCGTTCTCGATCAACACGTTCTTCTGACCGGTGTAACCTTCGTCGTCGACGTTGATCGCGCCGCGCGAGGACGGCAACGTGCCGTCGTCGACGACCGTGCATAGCGGCGACGCGACCTGCTTGCCCATCTGGCCCGAGTAGTTCGAGGTCTCCTTGCGGTTGAAGTCGGCCTCGAGGCCGTGCCCGACCGCTTCGTGGAGCAGAATCCCGGAATCGCCAGGCCCCAGCACGACCGGCATCTCGCCGGCAGGTGCATCGACCGCGTCGAGCATCGCGATCGCGATCCGCGCGGCCTCGCGCCCGTGCGCCGCGGCATCGGTCGCGGCTTGCGCGAAGTAATCCATCCCGTACCGACCACCACCACCGCCGGAGCCCGACTGGCGCTTGCCATCCTGTTCGGCGACCGCGCGGCAGCCGAACCGCAACATCGGCTGGATGTCCTGCGCCATCCGACCGTCGGAGGTGAACAGCAGCATCTCCTTGATCGATTCGGCGAACGACGCCTCGACCTTCACGATCCGCGGATCGTACGCGCGCGCCGCTTTATCCGCGGCGCGCAACAGCGCGAGCTTGTCGATCGCGGGCTGCATGAGCGACGGCATCGGTACCGCGTAGAAGCTCGGGGCGCGCACCTCGGTGTGCGGGTTGATGCCGACCGGCGCGTGGCCACCGCCCGCGGCAATCTGACCGGCGGTCCTCGCCGCGTGCTGCATTTTCTCCCACGCCAGGTCTTCGGTGTACGCGTAGCCGGTCGCGTCGCCCTTGGTGACGCGAACGCCAAGGCCGAGTGTGATGCCGCGACCGAGCGTCTTGACCTGCTCGTCTTCGAGCACGTAGTCCGCGGAGACGCGAAACTCGAAGTAGATATCGGCGTAGTCGCCACCTGCCCCGAGCGCGTGGCCGAGGAGGCGGTTCGCCAGTTGCGCATCGATAGCGCTCGCTCCGCCCGCCGAGAACGGCGCGCGTAGCGTCTTGGGAAGCTGCGTCGTCATCCTCGAACTGTAGCAGCCGCTTCACGCATGGGTCCTGCCCGATGGGCCAGATCGTCGTCGCGTCAGCTCTTGCCGTCGCGACCCGTGATCTTCGCGAGCGCAGCCTCGGCAGCCTCGGCGGCGACCGTGACGTCGGCTTCCCAGCCACCCAGCCACATGCGGCCAAATGCACCGAACGTGATGAGCTCGAGCAAGTGAATATCGGCGGCCTTCTCGGCTTCGTTCGCGGCGATCGCGGCGTACGCAGCGGGATAGACCTCGAGGATGTAAAGGGTCTGACCGCGAGTGATCATGTCGCCATGGCGCATGCGGTTGATCAATTGTGCCTGCTCGCCCTGCACGCCCGTGATGATCTGCGACGACACGACGCGCGGCTTGATCCGTTGCTCGCGCGTGACGCCCATCTGACCGACGATCGCGTCGACCGCAGCTTCGACCTGACCCTTGTCAGCGTCGTGAAGCTCGAGCATGCCGTACGCGCGCTCGACGATCTGCATGCCGGGCCGGCACGTCGTCGTCTTCAGGGCGACGTCGGTTAGCGTGTTGATCGCGATGCCCGGTGCGATCTCGATGAACGCAGCGGACTCGTTCTCAAGCGGCATGAAGCCCGCACATACGGTCTGCAAAAATCCGGTCAGCTGCGGCTGCAGCGAATCGATCACGGTGAGCGCACGAAGCTCCATCGCAGCGACGCTAACACACCCCTCTTCGCGGTCGCACGGGGCAACCATCTTCGAGTCACCGAAGCCGTGAAAGCGGCGACTCGGAAGCCCTAGCCTAGCTCTCTTTGGGCGGCGAGTCCCAGTCGACGACGTCATCGCCCTTCTCGCGCGACAAGATATCGATCGCCGCAGCCGCACCGTCGCCCGCGCTGATGATCGCCTGGCTGCGTCCAGGGCGCGACGAGCGGCCGACGACGTAGACGCCATCGAGCTTCGACTTCGCGTTCTTGTCGGTCGCGATGCCGAGCTTCTCGTCGAACTCGAGCCCGAGTTGCTTTGCGAGCTTCGGCGCCTTGCCCTCGGAGAGTACGACGTACTTGGCGCCCACCTTGCTCCCGCTCGCGAGCGTGACGCGATAGCCATCGGCTGCGGTCTCGATCGTCTCGACGGTCTCGTCGTGGATCGTCACGCCGAAGCCGGCAACTTGCGCGCGCGCGACCTTCTGAAACTCGGTGCCGAGGATCTCGGCAATGCCGAGGTAGTTGCGGACCAGCGCCCAGTTCATCGCGGTCTTGTCCTGGCCGTAGACCACGACATCAAGGTTGTTCTTCGCGAGAAAGAGCGCTGCGCTGAGGCCGCCCGGGCCATCGCCGATCACGATCACATGAGGCATTCGCGCAGCCTACCGGCAGCGCGTGGGTCCGCGCTAGCGACTCGGACCGCGCGCGCCCGGACGCTTGCCGAAGCTGCGCCCCTGTGCGCCGCGCTTTGCGTCACCGCCATTAGAGCCGCCACTGCGGTTGGTGTCGGCCGCGCGACCGGTCCCACGGTTGTCCGCAGGGTTCGCCTTGCCGAACGTGCGGCTCTTGGGCGCGCTGTCGCCGTCGGCACCCCCGCGCGCACCACGCGCCCCGCGCGCCCCGCGCGCCCCGCGCGCCCCGCGCGCCCCGCCGCTAAAGCTACCCGCGGTTTTGCGCGCATCGCGCTTGTCACGATCCGACTGTGACCAGCGACCCTTCGCACCACCATTCGGCTTCGCGCGATCGCCGCCACGCGGGCCCAGGTCGACGCGCCCAGGGCGCGCTGCACTCGACGGACCTGCGTCCGGACCGGCGACATCCGGCTTGGGGCCACCCTTCCCGTAGCGCGCGCGCTTCACGGCTTTCTCGCCGGTGCCCGACGAGCCGCGCCACAGCTCGCGCTCCCCGCCCGAGGCGCGAACACCGATCACCGTCTGGTTACCCGTCGGTGCAGCACTACGATCGCCGCGTTCGGCCCACTTGCGTGTCGACGGTGCGACGTCCGCGTTCGGACCACGCGCACCAGCGCCGCCACGATTGGAACGCGCACCCGGCCGAGCGGCCGACCGGCGCGGTGCACCACCGCGCGCCTCGAGATTCGGGTGGCTCGGACCACGCGCATCACGGTCGCCGCTAGCGCTCGGACCACGATCGCCGCGACTCGGGCCACGCGCACCGCGGCTCGCACCACGCGCATCGGGACCGCGGCTCGCACCACGCGCATCGGGACCGCGGCTCGGCCCACGCGCATCGGGACCGCGGCTCGGCCCACGCGCATCGGGACCGCGGCTCGGCCCACGCGCAT
>Ga0209724_1000247_pt1 | contig 54924 bp, 51 predicted proteins | sample grotaG_FD_184143 | JGI IMG/M metagenome (GOLD analysis project Ga0209724, IMG submission 184143) | Glacier valley bacterial and archeal communities from Borup Fiord, Nunavut, Canada, to study Microbial Dark Matter (Phase II) -... | ecosystem: Environmental > Aquatic > Freshwater > Ice > Glacier ... | reverse complement strand
GGCTCAGGAAAACGACGCTGCTGCCGAAACCTCCGCTCGATTTGTTGCAACCGGGCGACGCTCCCTGGGCCACCCCGCTGCGGCCGCCGTGCACTCGGCTACCATGCACTCTCCGTTGCAGAGGGGCGTCACGGCCCGAACGCTGCCGACGTCGACGCTCCGCCCCGACCCCACCCGACCTCGATGCCCCGCTCGCTGTTCCGCAAGGAAGCCATTGACGCGCAACGCGAGAAGTTTCTCGGCGAGGCCAGCGTCGCGCAACCGGTCAGGATGTGGGTCTACACCGCCACCGCCTGCGCCATCGCGCTGCTCGCGATCGCCGTCGCCGTGTGGGGCCAGTACACGCGTCGCGAACGCGTGCAGGGCTACCTGGCCAGCGCGGTGGGCGCTGCCGACGTGCGCATGCCCGATGCCGGCACGCTGTCGGAGATCCTCGTCAAGGAAGGCGACGCCGTCGCCGCCGGCACGGTCCTCGCGCGCCTGACCTTCGATCGCTCCGGGACCAACGACGCCAGCGGCAACGAGACCGTGGTGCGCGAGATGGACAAGCGCGTCGCGCTGCTCACGGAAAAGCGCCAGCAGACCGAGCGTCTCGCGCAGCAGGACGTCGACCAGCTGAAGAAGCGCATCGGCAACCTGCAGGGCGAGGTCCGCGAGGTGGAGGGCGAGAGCACGCTGCAGAACCAGCGGCTGGGCCAGTCGCGCCAGCTGCTCGCCAAGTGGCTCGACCTGCAGAAGGAAGGCTACGCGAACGACTACTACCTCCTGAAGTACCAGAGCGAAGTGAAGGACCAGGAGATCAAGGTGCAGACCCTGCAGCGGCAGCGCGCGGCCATCGCGAAGGACCTCGGGGCCGCGCAGTCCGAACTGCCATCGTTGGTGATCCGCGGGCAGTCGCAGGTCGAGGCGGTCAAGCAGGAGGAGAGCGAGCTCGCCCAGAAGATCGCGCAGCAGAACGTCCAGCACGAGCAGGACGTCAAGCGCGACATGGTCGTCACCGCACCGATCGACGGGACGGTGACCAACATCGGGCCGGCGCGGGGACAGACGGTCGCGGCGGACTCGCGCTTCGCGACGCTGCTGCCGAAGAACAGCCCGCTGCACGCCGAGCTGCTGGTGCCCACGCGGGCGATCGGCTTCGTCAAGCCGGGCCAGGCAGTGCTGATGCGCTACGAGGCGTTTCCGTACGAACGCTTCGGCCAGTATTCGGGGAAAGTGGAGAGTATCGGCAGGGACGTGTGGACCCAGGGCGCGTCGGTCGGCCCGCTGTCGGTCCGCGAACCGGTGTACCGCATCGTCGTCGACCTCGATCGCCAGGACATCTCGGCCAACGAGCAGAGCTTCCCGCTGCGCGCCGGCATGGTCGTCAGCGCCGACCTGCTGCTGGAGCAGCGCAGCCTGCTCGAGTGGCTGTTCCAGCCCGTGATCCAGCTTCGCCGGCGCATGAGCACCACCACCGCTTCATGATCTTCGGTCGTCGCGTTCCCGTCATCCTGCAGTCCGAAGCGCCCGAGTGCGGCATCGCCTGCGTGGCGATGATCGCCACCTATCACGGCTTCATGACCGACCTGGTCGCGATGCGCCAGCGCATGTCGGTGTCGATGAAGGGCACGACGCTCAAGACGATCGCGCAGATCGCCGAGACGATGAAGATGTCGGCGCGCGGTGTGCAGGTGTCGCTCGACGCGCTCAACAAGATCAAGCTGCCGGCCATCCTGCACTGGGACATGAACCACTTCGTCGTGCTGACGAAGGTGTCCGGTTCGGGCGCGAAGCAGACCATCACCGTCCACGACCCGGCGCGCGGCAAGCGTGTGCTCAACCGCCACGACACGTCACGCCACTTCACCGGCGTCGCGATGGAGATGCTGCCCACGCCGGGCTTCCGCGAGGTCGAGGAGCGCGAGCGCATCAGCTCGTGGCAGCTGCTGTCGGCGTCGTCGGGCTACAAGTCGACCATCGCGCAGATCTTTCTGCTGTCGCTCGCGCTCGAGGTCTTCGCGATCGCAACGCCGTTCTTCCTGCAGCTGGTGATCGACCGCGTGCTGGTGGGGCGCGACGTCGACTTCCTGGCCGTGCTCGGCGTCGCGTTCGCGGTGCTGGTGGTGGTGCAGGCCACGGTCACCGCGCTGCGGGCGTGGGTCGGCGTCTACCTGTCTACGCAGATCAACATGCGGATGCTCGCGGACCTCTTCTCGCAGCTCATCCGCCTGCCGCTCGCGTGGTTCGAGAAGCGCAACATCGGCGACATCATCTCGCGCTTTCGCAGCATCGACGCGATCCAGCGCACGCTCACGACGACCTTCGTCGAGGCCATCGTCGACGGGCTGATGGTGGCCGTGACGCTCGCCGTGATGTTCTTCTACAGCGTGCCGCTGACCGGCATCGTGCTGGCGGCCGCCCTGCTCTACGGCCTCACGCGCACGCTGGTCTACTACCCGCAGCGCCGTGCCACCGACGAGCAGCTCGCGCACGAGGCCAAGTCGGGCTCGCACTTCATCGAGACGCTGCGCGGGATGATGGCGATCAAGCTCAACATGCGCGAGCAGGAGCGCCGCGCGGGCTACCAGAACCTGGTGGTGGATCACGTCAACGCGGGCGTGCGCGTGCAGCAGATCGCGATCGTCCACCGCGCGGCCAACGGCCTGATCTTCGGTCTCGAGAACGTCGCCGTGATCTGGCTCGGCGCGCACACCGTGATGAACGGCGACCTCACGGTCGGCATGCTGTTCGCGTTCCTCACGTTCAAGCTGCTGTTCCTCACGCGCATCAACCTGCTGATCGAGAAGGTGATCGAGTTCCGCATGCTCGACCTGCACGCCGAGCGCATCGCCGACATCGCGCTGACCGAGCCCGAGGCGATCGGCAGCGCGCGACGCGTGCTGTCCGACAGCGAGCCGCTGACCGTGCGGGCCGACCAGGTCGGCTACTCGTACGGCAGCGAAGGCTTCGTGTTCCGCCACATCGACATGGACGTGCGGGTCGGCGAGACCGTGGCGCTGGTTGGGCCGTCGGGCTGCGGAAAGACGACGCTGATCAAGGTGCTGACCGGCCTGCTGCCGGCGAGCGAAGGCACGCTCTACGTCGGCGGCCACGACCTCAACGACCTCGACCTGGGTAGCTACCGCGCGCGCATCGGCGTGGTGATGCAGGACGACCAGCTGTTCATCGGGACGATCGAGGACAACATCAGCTTCTTCGATCCGACGCACGACGCGGCACGTGCACGCGAATGCGCACGGGTCGCCGGTCTCGACGTCGACATCATGGCGATGCCGATGCAGTACAACACCATCGTCGGCAGCCTCGGCGTGGCGCTGTCGGGCGGCCAGAAGCAACGGCTGCTGCTGGCGCGCGCGCTGTATCGCCAGCCGGAGATCCTGTTCCTCGACGAGGCCTTCGACCAGCTCGACCTCGACCGCGAGTACGAGATCACCGACCGGCTGGTGCAGCTCGGGCTCGGCGTGGTGATCGTGAGCCACCGGCCGGACACGGTACGGCGGGTGGATCGGGTGATCGACATCGGGCCGAACCGGGGCTTCTGACTCAGTCCCTGGCGAAGTACCCCACGTTCGCCCGTAGATCGACACGCGCAACCACCGTCGCGAACGCTCTCGGGTCGAGGTCGACGACCGGGCCGGCCGGCGGGCTGTTATTCACGGTGCTAGCCGTGCAGACCGTGCGACAGGTCGCGCTCCACGTCCGCCACGTTCTCCAGACCGACCGCGACACGCAGCATGCCGTCACCGATGCCAGCCGCAGCACGCGCCTGCGGCGTGAGGCGTCCGTGCGTCGTCGTCGCCGGATGCGTGATCGTGCTGCGCGTGTCGCCGAGGTTCGCGGTGATCGAGATCAGCGTGCAGCCGTCGACGATGCGCCAGGCCGTCTCGCGGTCGGCGACCTCGAAGCTGACCACCGCACCGCCGGCGCTCTGCTGCCTGCGGACGAGATCGGCCTGCGGATGGCTCTCGAGCCCCGGATACAGCACGCGCGACACGCCCGGCTGGGCTTCCAGCCAGTGCGCGAGCGCCAGTGCGTTGGCCGACTGCTTCTCCATCCGCAGCGACAGCGTCTCGAGCCCCTTGAGCAGCACCCACGCGTTGAACGGCGACAGCGACGGTCCCGACGTGCGCAGCACCGGCATCAGCTTGTCGCGGACCACGTCTGTCTTGCCGAGCACGGCGCCGCCCATCACGCGGCCCTGGCCGTCGAGGAACTTGGTGGCCGAATGGATCACGAGGTCGGCGCCGAGCGCGATCGGGCGCTGCAGCGCCGGCGTGCAGAAGCAGTTGTCGACGACCAGCAGCGCGCCGCGCGACGACGCGACGGCCTTGAGCGCGGCGATGTCGGCGATCTCCGCAGTGGGATTGGACGGCGTCTCGACGTACAGCAGCTTCGTGTTGTCGCGCATCGCTGCGGCCCAGGCCGCGGGATCGGTCGGGTCCACGTAGGTGGTCTCGATGCCGAAGCGCGTGAGGATCGTGCTGAAGAGCTGCACCGTCGCGCCGAAGATGCTGCGCGACGCGAGGACGTGGTCGCCTGCGTTCAGCAGGCCGATGCAGGTCGTGAAGATCGCGCTCATGCCCGAAGACGTCGCGATGCAGGCCTCGGCGTCCTCGAGCGCGGCCAGGCGGTCCTGGAACATCGCCACCGTGGGGTTCGAGAAGCGCGAGTAGACGAAATGGTCGCCGCTGTTGGCGAAGCGCTCGGCCGCCTGCGCCGCGTTGTCGAACACGAAGCTCGACGTGAGGAACAGCGCCTCGGCGTGCTCGCCGAACCCCGTGCGCCGCGTTCCCGCGCGGACGGCGCGCGTGTCGAAATCCCAGTCCTCGTTCATGTGCCGCTGCCTTCGACGAAATGAAAAACCCGCTTCTCGACTGCTGAAGCGGGTTGCGTCGGACGCCGGAAAGGCACGACGAAGCTCACTTTAGCGGCACTTGTTTTCAGGGTCGGAGAACCATCGACCCCTCTGCGCCCGCAAGCGGTTCAACTCGGCGCGACAGTGGATTGTCCCTGCTTGGTCGGCGCGACGTCAAGTCGACGCGACAGGATCTGGTCGCATGGATCGCCGTCCAGTGCGACATCGTCTGATACTGCCGCGGCGACGCCCCCCTTATAAAAGGGCGATGAATCTCCACCATCTACCGCACCTTCACGTCCGCCTGCACATCGCCGACGTCTGGCCGCTGATCAAGAAGTCGGTCAGCTCCTGGTCGGACGACTACGCGCCGAGCATGGGCGCCGCCCTCGCCTACTACACGATCTTCTCGATCGCGCCGCTGCTGCTGATCGTCATCTCGATCGCGGGGCTGATCTACGGCGAGGATGCGGCGCGCGGCGCGATCTTCACGCAGATCAGCGGACTGGTCGGCGCCGAAGGGGCGACTGCCATCCAGGGCCTGCTGAAGAGCGTCAACAAGCCGAGCGAGAGCATCTTCGCGACCGTCGTGGGCGTGTTCACGCTGCTGCTCGGGGCGACCACCGTCTTCGGCGAACTGCAGGACGCGCTGAACCGCATCTGGCGGGCCCCGGCGCTGGTCGAGCAGGGCGGACTGTGGAAGCTCCTGCGCCGCCGCCTGCTGGCGTTCGGCATGATCCTCACGATCGGCTTCCTGCTGATCGTGTCGCTGCTGCTGAGCGCGCTGCTCGCGGCGTTCAGCAACTGGTTCGGCCCGAGCTTCGTCGGCTGGGAGGTCCTGCTGCACGTCGTCAACTTCGCCATCAGCTTCGGCGTCACGACCGTGCTGTTCGCGATGATCTACAAGATCATGCCGCGCGTGAACATCGCGTGGCGCGACGTGTGGCTCGGGGCGGCCGTGACGTCGCTGCTGTTCTCGGTCGGCAAGTTCCTCATCGGCCTGTACCTGGGCAAGAGCAGTGTGGCGTCGGGCTTCGGCGCGGCCGGCTCGCTCGCGGTCCTGCTGGTGTGGGTGTACTACTCGACCCAGGTCTTCCTGATGGGTGCGGAGTTCACGTGGGTCTACGCGAACATGTACGGCACGCGCCGCGGCAAGGACGAGTTGGCGGACGAGCCTCCGCCGGTGCCCGCGCGTTCGGCCGACGACGGCGGCCACGACGTCATCAGCCCCTCGGCGGCGCGCTGACTGATCAGCTGTCCGCGAGATTCAGGTTCAGTTGCGAGCGCGATTCGCCGTCCACCGCGACCGGCGGATAGAGCCGCGCATTTTCCAGGCGATCGAGGTACTCGGGCGTGACGTCGCCGGTGATGTAGTCGCCGTCGAAGCACGACGCCTCGAAGCGCGCGATCCGCGAGCCAGGCTCGTTGATCGCCTTCTTCATCTCGTCGATGTCCTGGTAGACCAGCACGTCGGCGCCGATCGCCACGCGGATCTGCTCGTCGTCGCGACCGCTCGCGATGAGCTCGTTGCGCGTCGGCATGTCGATGCCGTACACGTTCGGGAAGCGCACCGGCGGCGCGGCCGACGCGAAGATCACCTTGTTCGCGCCCGACTCGCGGGCCATCTCCACGATCTGGTTGCTGGTCGTGCCGCGCACGATCGAGTCGTCGACGATCAGGACGTTCTTGCCCTTGAACTCGACGCCGATCGGATTGAGCTTCTGGCGCACCGACTTCTTGCGCACGCCCTGGCCCGGCATGATGAAGGTGCGACCGACGTAGCGGTTCTTGATGAACCCTTCGCGATACTCGAGTCCGAGGCGCAGTGCCATCTGCATCGCGGCGGGGCGGCTCGAGTCGGGGATCGGCATCACGACGTCGATGTCGCCGAGCGTCATCTCGCGACGCACCTTCGCGGCGAGCGTCTCGCCCATCCGCAGCCGCGCCGCGTAGACCGAGATGCCGTCCATCACCGAGTCGGGCCGCGCGAGGTAGACGTACTCGAAGATGCAGGGGTTGAGCGTCGGGTTCTCGGCGCACTGACGGGTGTGCAGCACGCCTTCCATGTCGATGAAGATCGCCTCGCCGGGCGCGACGTCGCGCACCAGCCGGTAGCCCATCCCCTGCAGCGCCACCGATTCGGACGCGACGAGGTACTCGGGGCCCGCATCGGTGTCGATCTGGCCGAGCACCAGCGGACGGATCCCGAACGGATCGCGGAACGCGAGGACGCCGTAGCCGGCGATCTGCGCGACCACCGCGTAAGAGCCGCGCACGCGGCGATGCAGGCCGCCGACCGCGTTGAACACCGCCGACGGATCGAGCGAGTAGCCGGCCGTAGCCTTCTGCAGCTCGTGAGCCAGGACGTTGAGCAGCACCTCGGAATCGGACTCGGTGTTGATGTGCCGCCGGTCGATGCGGAACATCTCGTCCTTCAACTGCTCCCAGTTCGTCAGGTTGCCGTTGTGTGCGAGCGTGATGCCGAACGGCGCGTTGACATAGAAAGGCTGCGCTTCCTGCGCATTGACCGCGGAGCCGGCAGTCGGATAGCGCACCTGCGCGATGCCCGCATTGCCCGCGAGATCGCGCATGTTGCGCGTGCGGAAGACGTCGCGGACCAGGCCCGAGCCCTTGTGCATCGCGAAGTTCTTGCCCAGGCCGGTCGAGATGCCGGCAGCGTCCTGCCCGCGATGCTGGAGCAGCAGCAGCGAGTCGTACAACAACTGGTTGACCGGGCCGTTCGAGACGGCACCGACGATTCCGCACATGGTTCAGGTCCCGGGCCGCATGGGCCGATCGACAATGGACATCTAGAAATTCACGCGACGCGCCCAGTCATCGGGCAGCCACGGCTTGAAGGTTCGTACCGCACTCTCCGCGAGTCCGGAAAGCAGTGCGTCGCGCCACACCGGCTGCTTCGGCAGGTCGGTCAGTCCGGCGAGGATCACGAGCGTCATCACGATCAGCACGCCGCGCCCGAAGCCGAAGAGCCCGCCGAGCCCGCGGTCGACGATCTTCAGGCCCGAGGCAGTGATGATATGGGCGATCGCGAGATTCACCAGCCAGGCCAGCAGCAGCGTGCCGACGAAGAGGATGCCGAATCCTGCGACCAGCCGCAGCGTGCCCTCCGGTACCGCGCCCGGCAGCAGCGCCGCCATCTCCGCGCCGTAGCGGTTCGCGATCACGAACGCCGCGAGCCACGCGCCGAGCGAAAGCACCTCGTGGACCAGGCCGCGCAGCAGGCTGATGACGACCGAGGCGACGAGGATCGTCAGCGTCACGTAGTCGAACGCGGTCATCGCCTGCGGGGTCGTGCGGATCGTTCATGCGCCGTCCGGAGCGGTCGGACGCCGGTCACCGTGCGCGATCACAGCGGAACCACGGAGCCATCGAGCTTCATCGTCTTGAGCTTCTGCTTCGCGCGATCGGCCGCGTCGCGCGACGCGAAAGGCCCGAGACGGACGCGCGTGCGCACGCCCTGCGCGGTGGACACCGACTCGACGTACGACTTGAGCCCGTTGCCGGTGAGTTGATCGCGCAACCCCTTGGCCCGGTCGGGCGACGTAAACGCCGCGATCTGCACGGCGTATTGCCGGGTGTCGCCCGCTGCAGGCGCCGCGGATTCGTCCTTGCCCTCGAGGGCGGCGACCGCGCGAGGGTCGTCGGCAGGCTTGGCCGTCGCGACGGGCGGCGGCACGGCTTTGGGCTTTTCTGCGGACTTTTCTGCGGGCTTGTCAGCGGGTTTCTCGGCAGGCTTGTCCGCAGGCTTCGGAGCGGGCTTTTCAACGGGCTTCTCGACGGCGGCCGGAGGCGCCGCCGCGACGACCGGCTTCTCGGGCATCAGCTCCGGTGCGGCCGCCGCGGTGTCCGGGACAGCGGGCGCCTCGGCGGCGGGCGCCGCGGCCGACGGCTTCACGGGCAGGTCGCTGGACGGTCGCAGCGGCGTCCGGGCCGGATCGGGGACGCCGCGGCGTCCCTCGAACGGCGCGTCGCGATCGGGGATCTGCAGCCCGATGTCGTCGCTCGGCGAAACGGGCGTGCGATCGAACAGCATCGGCACGAATACGATCGCGGCCAGCGCCAGCGCGACCGCGCCGATCAGCCGCCGGCGCGCGCGGGTCTTCGAGGCCTGCGCCGGGTCGAGCGGCGCGCCGGCGTCGAAGTCGGTACTGCCCGAAGCGGACTGCGTCGCGCGCGGCTTGCGGGTGTTGCGCGGGGAGCGCCTCAGCGCCTCGAACGGCACGTCGTCGGCCGGCAGCGCGTCGGCCGCGTCCTTGTTCCGCGAGAAAAGACCCATGTCTATGAGGACCCTAGAGTGTCCTGTCGAAGCGCGCCGTGGAAGGGCGCTTCGTTGGTCGGCCAGAGGAGTGGTGTCGACGCTTGGCGGAATTCAGGTCGGGCCCCGCGCCTTCATCACGCCGGCGACCGTGTGGAACGATCCGAAGGCCACAATTCTATCATCGGGCCCCGCCGATTCCATGGCCGCAGCCCACGCGGCGGCGGGTCCGTCGAAGAGCCGGACCTCGGCATCGGCGACGCTCTCGGACGGCGGCCGCGAGGTGCGGGCGAAGTCCAGCACGCTCGCGATCTGCTCGGCCGTCGCGGCCCGCGGCATCGGCAACCCGCACAGGAACCAGCGGTCGACCCGGCCCTGCATCGCGGCGACGATCCCTTCGATGTCCTTGTCGCGCATCGCGCCGAAGATCGCCAGCGTGTACGGATGGAAGCCCATGCCGTCCAGGCTGTGCGCGAGCGCCGCCGCCGCCTGCGGGTTGTGCGCGACGTCGTAGATCACCGTGGGCTTTCCCGGCAGCACCTGGAAGCGGCCGTCGAGTTCGACCGTCAGCAGGCCGGTCCGCACCGCCTGCTGCGCCACCGGCAGGCGGTCGGCCAGCGACGCGAGCGCGGCGAGCGCGGCCGACGCGTTGAACAGCTGGTTCGCGCCGCGCAGCGCGGGATACGCGAGGCTCGCGCGGCGCGTGCCACGGCCGGAGAAGTTCCACTGCTGGCGGTCGCCCGCGTAGTTGAAGTCGCGGCCGATCAGCCACAGGTCGGCGCCGACCGCCGCCGCGTGATCGATCAGCGAACGGGGCGGATCGGGATCGGCGCAGATCGCGGGACGTCCTGCGCGGAAGATGCCGGCCTTCTCGAAGCCGATCAGCTCGCGTGTCGCGCCGAGGTAGTCGACGTGATCGACGGCGATGCCGGTGACGACCGCGCAGTCGGCATCGATCAGGTTGACGGTGTCGAGCCGGCCGCCGAGGCCGACCTCGAGGATCACGACGTCGAGCGGCGCCCGGGAGAACAGCCGCAGGATCGCCAGCGTGGTGAACTCGTAGTAGGTCAGCTCGACCGCCGGTTCGACGTTGCGCGCGGCGTCCACCGCCTCGAACTGCTCGATCAGCTGCGCATCCGTCGCCTCGGCGCCGTTCAGATGTGCGCGCTCGTTGAAGCGCACGAAGTGCGGCTTGATGTAGAGGCCGACGCGGTAGCCGGCCGTCAGCAGGATGGACTCGAGCATCGCGACGGTCGAGCCCTTGCCGTTGGTGCCGCCGACCGTGATGATCGGCACGTCCGTTCCGAGGTGGGTGCCCAGACCGAGGCGGTCGGCGACGACACGCGAGCGTTCGAGGCCCATCGCGATGGAAGCCGTATGCATGCCCTCGATCCGCGAGAGCCATTCGTCAAGGGTATGCATCGAAACTGAAGTCTGACCGTAGTCGATGCGGTGAAGCCGCGTCGACGGTCGTCCCTTTTTTATCCGTAGTCGATCCGGCAGAACCGGGTCGACGGTCGTCAATGTCTATACCGCGTCGGCCCCGGTTTCGCCGGTGCGGATGCGCACGACGGCGTCGACGTTGGTCACGAAGATCTTGCCGTCGCCGATCTTGCCGGTGCGTGCCGCGGTGACGATGGAGTCGATGGTCCGCTGCATCGCGTCGTCGGTGACGATGACCTCGATCTTGACCTTGGGCAGGAAGTCGACCGCGTACTCGGCGCCGCGGTACAGCTCGGTATGGCCCTTCTGGCGGCCGAAGCCCTTGACCTCGGTCACCGTGAGACCGGAGATGCCGACAGCCGCCATGGCTTCGCGGACTTCATCGAGCTTGAAGGGTTTGATGATTGCCGTGATGCGCTTCATGGTCGGTCCTCTTCGTTATGGATGGGTCCCGCGGGCAAGTCGCTTCGCATGGTCGGGCTGTCTTCGCCTAGCTCTCGAAACGGTTGGTAATAGGATACCGCCAGTCCCGGCCGAAGGCCCGGTGCGTGATGCGGATGCCCACCGGCGACTGCCTGCGCTTGTATTCCGAGAACTTGATCAGCCGCGCGACGCGCTTGACGTCGGCCTCGGCGTAGCCGGCCGCGACGATCTCCGCGCCGCTCTGGTCCTCTTCCATGAAGCGCCGCATGATGCCGTCGAGCACCTCGTACGGCGGCAGCGAGTCCTGGTCGGTCTGGTTGTCGCGCAGCTCGGCCGACGGCGGACGCGTGATGATGCGTTCGGGGATGACCTCCCCCTGGCCGAACGCGGTCGACGCGTTGCGCCAGTTGCACAGTTCGTAGACCAGCGTCTTGGCGACGTCCTTGATCACCGCGAAGCCGCCGGCCATGTCGCCGTACAGCGTGCAGTAGCCGGTCGCGAGCTCGCTCTTGTTGCCGGTAGTGAGCACGATGCGACCGGTCTTGTTCGACAGCGCCATCAGCAGGGTGCCGCGTACGCGCGCCTGGATGTTCTCTTCGGTGGTGTCCTCGGCGAGACCCGCGAACTGCGTGGCGAGCTGCGCGCGGAACGCGTCGAACATCGGCGCGATCGGGATTTCGTCGTACTGCACCCCGAGGCGCTCGGCCATCTCCCGCGCGTCGATCCACGAGATGTCGGCCGTGTAGCGCGACGGCATCATCACGGTCCGCACCCGATCGGCACCGAGGGCGTCGACCGCGATCGCCAGCGTCAGCGCGGAGTCGACGCCGCCGGACAGCCCGATGATCGCGCCGGGAAATCCGTTCTTGCCCAGGTAGTCGGCCACGCCCATCACTAGCGCGCGGTAGACCTGCTCGGGCAGCGACAGCAGCGGCGCGACGGTCGCCCGTCGCGGCACCGCGCCGTCGAAATCGAACACGGCCACCGCCTCGACGAAGTCCTTCATCTGCGCCACGACGTTGCCGTCGACGTCGAGCACGAAGGAGCCGCCGTCGAAGACGAGCTCGTCCTGGCCGCCGACCAGGTTCGCGTACACCAGCGACAGCCCCGCGGTCGTGACGTTGGCGCGCATCACGTCGTGGCGCTGCGAGCGCTTCTGCACGTGGAACGGCGATGCGTTCGGGACCAGCAGCACCTCGGCACCGGCAGAGCGCGACGCCTGCGGCGCATGCGGAAACCAGGTGTCCTCGCAGACCACGACGCCGAAGCGGGTGCCCTTGACGTCGAACACCATCGGCTCGGTGCCGTGATCGAAGTAGCGCTCCTCGTCGAAGACGTCGTAGTTCGGCAGTTCGCGCTTGTGCACGCGGCCGATCGCCTGCGACCCTTTCCACACCGAGGCGGTGTTGTAGCGCTGACCGCCGTCGATCGACGGATGCCCGATCACGCAGTGCAGGTCGGGATACGCGGCCAGCCGCGCGACCAGCGCGGCCAGTGTCGCGTCGGACCTCGCATACAATGCAGGTCGCAGCAGCAGGTCTTCGGGCGGATAGCCGGTCAGCGCGAGTTCCGGCGTGACCAGGATGTCGGCACCCTGCTCCGCAGCCTCCCGCGCCGCATTGAATATCTTCTCCGAATTGCCTTCCAGGTCACCGACGGTGCAGTTGATCTGCGCGATCGCGACCCGAATGAGTTCGTCGTTGGGTGATTGGTTCAAGCGGACTTTCCGAGACTCGTTGATCGGGTCGTCGAACCGGGTGTTGCGCCCGGGAATGACTCGATTTCAGACGGCATGAATTATCGCACGCGCCTCGTCGAGGACCTCGCCACGATCGGCGCGGAACGCTGGGACGCGCTCGTCGCCGACGACGCCAAGCGGCGGGCGAGCGAGGTCAATCCCTTCCTGCGCTACGCGTTCCTGTCGGCGCTGCACGAGACGGGATGCGCCGATCTCGACGCCGGCTGGGGCGTCGAGTACCTGACGCTCTGGCGCGGCGACGACCTGGTCGGCGCGATGCCGCTGTATCGCAAGTTCCACTCGTACGGCGAGTACGTGTTCGACTGGGCCTGGGCCGACGCCTACCGGCGCAACGGCGTCGACTACTACCCGAAGCTCCTGTCCGCGATCCCATTCACGCCGGTCACCGGCCCGCGGCTGATCGCACGCGACGCGCCGACGGGCATCGCGCTCGCGAAGGCCGTGATGGATCACGCGCACGCGAGCGAGCTGTCGTCGCTTCACGTGCTGTTCCCGGAGCGCGACGACGAGGCCGACGCGCTCGAGACCGTGGGCTGCATGCGGCGCGAAGGCGTGCAGTTCCACTGGACCAACGCCGGCTACGCCGACTTCGACGCCTTCGTCGACACGCTCGAGCGCAAGCGCCGCAAGAACATCCGCGCCGAACGCCGCAAGGTCGCCGAGGCCGGCGTGCGCGTGCGTCGCGTCGAGGGCCGCGACGCGACCGACGACGACTGGCGCTTCTTCGCGCGCTGCTATGCCAACACCTATCGCGCGCACTACTCCACGCCCTACCTCAACCTGAAGTTCTTCCGCCGCATCGCCGCCGCGATGCCGGAGAACCTGCTGCTGGTGATCGCGGAGCGCGACGGGACGCCGATCGCAAGCTCGCTGGTCGTCTTCAACGCGTCGACGCTCTACGGCCGCTACTGGGGCGAGGTCGAGCACGTGCCCTGCCTGCATTTCGAGTGCGCCTACTACCAGCCGCTGGAGTTCTGCATCGAGCGCGGCATCGGGCTCTTCGAGGGCGGCGCGCAGGGCGAGCACAAGATGGCTCGCGGTTTCCTGCCGGTGAAGACGCGCTCGCTGCACTGGCTCGCGCATCCGGCCTTCGCCGAGGCGATCGAGCACTTCCTCGCCCGCGAGGCGATCGGTATCGGGCACTACGTCGACGAGTTGAACGAGCGCGACCCGTTCAAACCCGTCGACCCCGCGTAGAGATCATAGGAAGCCGATCGAGAACCAGGGCACCAGCGCGATCAGGATGACGCCGATCACCAGCGCCACGATGTAGCCCAGCAGCGGCCGGATGCCTTCCGCCGGATCGATCCGCCCCACGGCGCACGCCGAGTAGTAGCCCACGCCGAACGGCGGCGCGAACAGCCCGATGCCCATCGACAGGATGATCACCATCGCGTAGTGGACGTCGTGGATGCCGACCTGCTCGGCGACCGGGAACAGCAGCGGCCCGAACAGCACGATCGCCGGGATGCCCTCGAGCACGCTGCCGAGGATGATGAAACCGACGATCGACGCCGCGAGGAACGCGTACTTGCCCCCCGGCATCGCGGCGGCTCCTTCGGCCAGTGCGTTGGAGAAGCCGGACTGCGTCAGCGCCCAAGCCATGCCGGTCGCCGCGCCGATGATCAGCAGGATGGCGCCCGACAGCGACGCCGTCTCGATCAGGATGGGCTTCATGCGGCTCCAGTCGAACTCGCGATAGACCAGCAGGCCGACGATGAAGCAGTAGACGATGCCGATGGTCGAGACCTCGGTAGCCGTCGCCACGCCTTCGACGACGGCGAAGCGGATCACGAACGGCAGCGCGAGCGCGGGCAGCGCCGCCGCGAAGAACTTCAGCGTGTTGCGCAGCGGCGTCTTCTCGACACCCGACAGGTCTTCCTTGCGATAGCGCAGCCAGACGACGACGCACACCAGCGCGCCGACCACGACGGCGGGCATCAGGCCGCCGGTGAACAGCGCCGTGATCGACACGCCGGTCACCGACCCGACCGTGATCAGCACCAGGCTGGGCGGGATGGTCTCGGTCTGCGCGCCGGTCGCCGACAGCAGCGCCGCGAGCTCGCCCGGCTTCGAACCGCGCTTCCGCATCTCCGGGAACAGCGCCGGGGCGATGGCCGCCATGTCGGCGACCTTCGAGCCCGAGATGCCGGACACGAGATACATCGCGCCGACCAGCACGTACGACAGGCCGCCGCGCACGTGACCGAGCAGCGCGGCGAGGAACTGGATCAGGCGGCGCGCCATGCCGGTGACTTCGAGCAGCAGCCCGAGGAAGATGAACATCGGCACGGCGAGCAGGATCAGGTGCGACAGGCCTTCGCCCATGCGGCCGACCATCACGACCATCGGCGTGGTCGTCGTGAGCGCCAGGTAGCCGAAGGTCGCGAGCCCGAACGCGAACGCGATCGGCACGCCGCTGAACACGCACAGCGCGATGATCCCGACGAAGAAGATCAGCAGGTTGAGGTTGCCCAGCTCGACCAGCAGCGGCTGCGCGAGGACCAGGCCGCCGGCGATCGCGCCGATCAGCACGACCGAGATCAGAATCGCCTTCCATCGGGCCACCACCGCGAGGCGCAGCAGGCCGGCCACCAGCATCAGCAGCATGCCGATCGGCAGCGCCGCGGCGCGCCAGGCGTTCGAGATGTCGAGGCCCGGCATGTTCATGAAGCGCTCGTCGGCCGCGTGCTCGTAGGCCGGCGCGAGGATCAGCCCGAGGAACGCGATCGCCGCCACCATCGCCACCGCTTCGAGCGTGGCGCGCAGATCGGGCGACGCCATCTTGACCAGCGTCGTCATGCGCATGTGCTCGCCGCGTCGCAACGCGACGACGGCGCCCAGCATCGCCAGCCAGATGAACAGGATTTGCGCGAGCTCGTCGGACCAGATCAGCGGGCTGTGCAGGACGTAGCGCGAGAAGATCCCGGTGGCCAGGATCAGCGTCTCGAACACGACGAGGATGGCGCAGACCATCTCGATCGTGCCGGCGAAGGCGCGATCCACCTTGGCCAGCAGCGCTCGGGCGGCCGAGCGTGGCAGGTCGATCGCGGGGTCGACGGCGAGATCGACGGAAGCGGCGGCGGGGTCGAACGCGGTCGAGGCCACGGTCAGGCCCCGCCGTCGCGAACGAAGGATGCGCGGATCGAAATCATGTGTCTCCTTGGTCGGCAGGCTCCGTCCGCATGATGCAGGACGGGCCGCCGCTTCGTTGGATCGCCCGGCCGGGTGCCGGCCTTCAGCCCAGCTTGCCGGTCGCCGACTCCAGCGCCGCCCAGGCCTCGTCGCCGAACTTCGCCTTCCACTCCGCGTAGAAGCCGGCCTGCTGCAGCGCCTTGCGGAAGCTGTCGGTAGACAGCTCGGATCAATTGAACATGTCGGGCTGCGTGGCGACGATCTGTTCGTAGATCGGCTGGAAGTGCAGCCAGCCGATATAGGGGCTGCCGACGTGCTCGCGGCTGTAGCGAGCCTTGTCCGGCGGCACCATGATCGGCTTGATGCCCGACGCCTCGACCAGCAGCTGCTGGCGGCAGCAGCGCTCGAGCGCGATGAACCAGAAGGCCGCGTCGTCGATGCTGTGACGGCTCACGGTCAGCAGGCCGTGGTTCTGGTGGATGCCTGCCTTGACGCCGGTGAAGTACTCGCACACCGACTTGCCGGCCGCCTCTTCCACGGCGACCTGGCCACCCTCGTCCTTGATCACCACGTGGTCCTCGAAGAACACCGCGGCGTCCTGCGAGATCGGGTCCAGCAGGCGGCCGGTCGCGGCCCAGGCCGTGCCGTAGACGCTGTGCGCATGGCACATCGCGACGATGTCGGGATGCGCCTCGTGGACCGCCGCGTGCAGCACGTAGCCGGCGCGGTTGACGGCGTAAGAGCCCTGGATCACCTCGCCCTTGTGGTCGACCAGGATCAGGTTGGAGATCTTGACCTGCGAGAAGTGGACCGCCATCGGGTTGGTCCAGTACAGGTGCGGGAACTCGGGATCGCGGATCGTCAGGTGGCCGGCGAAGCCGTAGTCGAGGCCGTGGATCGCGAACGCGCGGCATGCGCCGACGAGCCGCTCCTTGAGGTGCTGGCGATGCTCGGCGTGATTCGCGAACTTGCGGATCTCGGGGAACTTGAGGCCCTTCTGCTGCGGCTGGTAGATCGAGACGCGTTCCATCACTTCGTCTGACATGGCGATTCCTTTTCGAGGAGCCGCTGCATGGCGGCTGGTGTGCGGGTGGCGGCGATGATCGGTCGACCGTCTTGCCGTGACAAACGAAGAATGTTCATCGATGGACGAATGTAGCTCATGCGTCTGCATGATCGACGTGCCGCACTCACGTAATGCTTTTCGCTAGGTTGCGGGCCGCGGCCCGTCCAGCCCCGCCTCGGCGAACAGCCACGCGCTGAACGCGCGGACCTTGTCGACGTCGGCCTGCCTGACCCGCAACGACAGGAAATGCGTCTCGCGCGCCAGCGGGACGAAGGCGTCCGCACCGATCTCGACGAGTTCGCCGCGCGCGATCTCGCGTTCGGCCAGGCGCACGCTCTCGAGCGTGACGCCCATGCCGTCGGCGGCCGCCGAGATGGCGAGCGCGGCACGGTCGAACGAGGTGCGTGGCGTCGTCGGGAGCCGCAGTCCGTTGAGCGCGAACCAGTCGGGCCACGACACGCGGCTGAGCTGCGAGTCGATCAGCGGCAGCGCGGCGATCTGGACGGCCGGATCGACGGCGGCGTCGAGCAGCGTCGGGGAACACAGCGGGGCGATGCGCTCGGGTCCGAGCGGCGTCACCTGGATCCCGGCGCCTTCGCGCGCGTAGCCGTACGAGATCGCCAGGTCGATCTCGCGCACGCGCGTGAGGTCGATCGGCTCGGGGCCGGACGACAGGCGGATGGTGACGTTCGGATGCGCCTGCATGAATTTCGGCAGCCGCGGGCCGAGCCACTTGACCGCGAGGCTCGGCGCGCAATGGACCGTGAGCACCTGCTCCCCCACGGCCAGTCCGACCTCGTTGCACGAGGCTTCGAGCGCGTCGAGGATCCGCGACAGGCTCTCGAACAGGCGCTTGCCCTCGTCGGTGGTCTCCACCCGCCGATGGCCGCGCACGAACAGCGGGATGCCGAAGTACTCCTCGAGCTCGCGGACCTGGTGGCTGACCGCCGACGGCGTCAGGTTCAGTTCCTGCGCGCCCAGCGTGAAGCTCTCGAAGCGCGCGGCCGCCTCGAACGCGCGCAGCGCGAAGAAGTTGGGGATCTTTCTCACGGCGTCACCCGCCGCGACGGGACCGGCCGTCGGTCACACGACGGCATCGAGCAAGGGCAGCGGCGGCGAAGATTGCGGCGGCGACTCCAGCACGCGACCGAGGCGCTCGACGACATTGGCGCGGGCGTTGCTCGAATGCCGCTCGGCCAGCCGTGCCGCCAGCGCGCCGTCGCGCGCATGGATCGCGTCGGCGATTGCCTGGTGCTCGTCCCAGATGTGCCGGCGCTGCGCGGAGACCTGCAGCACGGCGCCCATCACGCGCCGCAGATGCACCCAGTGGAGGTAGGCGCTCTCGTGGATCAGCGCGTTGCCGGACGCCTCGTAGATCGCCGTGTGGAACGCCAGGTCGGCATCGATCAACGCCTTGATGTCCGTGCCTTCCGACGCGCGAAGCCCGTCGGCCAGCAGGCCGGGATCGAGCCTCGCGCCCCGCTCCGCCGCAAGGCGGGCCGCCAGCCCGTCGAGCACGCCGCGCACTTCGTAAACCTTGGCGATCCAGTCGACGCTGAGGGGTGTGACCTGCACGCCGCGACCCGGCGCGTCCTGCACCAGGCCGTCCTTCTTGAGCAGCCGCAGCGCCTGCAGCACCGGCGAGCGCGACACATTCATCTGTTCGGCGATCTGCTCCTGAGTGATCCGCAGGCCCGGCGCGAGCGAACCGTCGGTGATGGCGTCGAGCAGCGCCTTGTAGACCGCGTCGACGTAGTCGAGGCGGGCCGGCAACTGGGCGAAGTGCGGCGTCATGGCGATGTCAGGTCCGGGAAAGGATGCGAGCGCCGGCGTAATGTAACGGCGACTGGAACAAGCAGAATCTTAAACCGCACTCTGGACTCTGTATACAGAGTTCGGTATGCTGCGCTTCCCGGTCGCTGCGCGTCAACGAGCGTGGCACGGGCGAGACCGATCACCCCATCGAGCGAGGCATGCATGGCGACGAACGAATACAGAGATAAGGACTCCGGCGGCGGCAGCTTCGCGGGAACGACGAAGAAGCTCGTTCCCTTCGGCGGCTACTACACCAGCAAGGTGCCGGGCCACGACCCGGAGCTGACCGAGACCGGACCCGGCACGCCGATGGGCGAGTACATGCGCGGCTTCTGGCATCCGGTCTGCATGTCGCTGGAGCTGACCGACACGCCGCGTTTCATCAAGATCCTCGGCGAGGAACTGGTCGCCTTCCGCGACGGCAGCGGCGCCATCGGCGTGCTGCACGCGCACTGCGTCCACCGCGGCGCGTCGCTCGAGTACGGCGCGATTCAGGAACACGGCATCCGCTGCTGCTACCACGGCATGGTGTTCGACGTGGACGGCACCTGCCTCCATGTGCCCTACCCCACCGGCGAGGACAAGGAAGCGCAGAAGTTCGCGTGCTCGATCCAGCAGGGCGCATACAAGGCCTTCGAGCGCCACGGCCTGGTGTTCGCGTACATGGGCCCGCCGGACAAGGAGCCGCCGTTCCCCGAGTGGGAGAGCAACTTCACGGTCGCCGACACCGACGAGCTCGTGCCCTATTCCAACTTCCAGCACTGCAACTGGCTGCAGGTGCAGGACAACGCCGCCGACAACTACCACCCGACCGCGCTGCACTCGGGCAAGAACGTCGTCGGCGGCGCCTACCAGGGCACCACGTTCGACGAGGTCGGCGCCGCGTCGATGGAAGTCGCGCCCGACATGCAGTTCGTGCCGATCCACCAGGGTCGCGGCCTCGCCTGCGCCGGCGCGCGTCGCGTCAACAAGGACCGCCTGTTCGTACGCGTCCAGCACCAGGTGCTGCCGAACCTGAGCCTGCATGCGTACACGTCGGAAGACGGCTCGGCCAAGAAGCACTTCAGCCGCTTCCACATCATCCGCTGGACGGTTCCGGTCGACGACACCAACAGCAAGATGATCGGCTGGCGCGTGATGGGTCCGTCGATCGACACGCGCGGCATCTGCGACAAGAACCTGGTCGGCTACGAGAGCATCGACTTCCTCGAAGGCCAGGTCGCGATGCGTCGTCCCGAGCGCTTCGGCGAGTACAAGCTCGAGGACCTGCCGCCGATCCCCGAAAACCACCGCGAGCGTGCGAACTACAAGGAGGCACAGAAGGCGCCGGGCGATTACGAGGCGATCATCAGCCAGCGGCCGATCGCCGTGCACGCGCTCGAGCACCCGACCAAGTTCGACGCCGGCCTCTACGCGTTCCGCAAGATGCTGCGCGACGCGGTACGCGGCTCGAATCCGGCGGCCGAGGCGGCCAACTTCGCAGAGTGGCTGCGTTCGGTCGACGCCTCGCCGAACAGCTACTGTTCCGGCAACGTGCTCGAGATCCCCGAAGGCAGCACGCCCGAGGAGGAAGTCGCGCGTCGCCGCAAGGTCGCCAAGGCCGTGGTCGCGATCCTGACCGAGAGCGACCAGATGAAGGGCGACGCTCGCGCCGCCTTCGTCAAGGAGAAGTTCGCGGAGCTCGAGAAGACCGTCGTCTCCTGAGCGTTCGCGGCGCGACCGGGCGGCTCGCCTGCCGGTCCCCCGACTGAAAAGGCCGTGACTTCTTCGGAACCACGGCCTTTTTCCCCTCTGCCACCGTCATCGCATGAACGAAAACACCATTCCCGTCCTGGTCCGCCAGATCCGCTTCGAGGGCAAGGGCATCAACTCGTACGAACTGACCGACCCCGAGGGTCGCGAGTTGCCGCCCTTCACGTCGGGCGCGCACATCGACTTGCACCTGCCCGGCGGCGTCGTGCGGCAGTACTCGCTGTCGAACGATCCGCAGGAGCGGCGCCGCTATGTCATCGGCGTGCTCAAGGACGAAGGCGGCCGCGGCGGCTCGGCGAGCCTGCACCGCGACCTGCACGTGCAGGACGTGATCGCGATCAGCCCGCCGCGCAACAACTTCCCGCTCGCCGACGACGCCACGAAGGTGATCCTGCTCGCCGGCGGCATCGGCGTGACGCCGCTCAAGTCGATGGCCCACAGCCTCGCGCGCGCGGGCATCGACTACGAGCTGCACTACTGCGCCAAGGACCGGGCATTCACCGCGTTCGAGGACGAGATGCAGGCCTTCGTCGCGCAGGGGCGACTGCACTATCACTTCGACGGCGGGGATCCCGCGAAGGGCCTCGACATCGCGGGCCTGCTCGCAGACCCGGCGCCGGGGACCCACGTCTACTACTGCGGCCCGGCCGGATTCATGAAGGCCTGCGCCGGTGCGGTCGGGGCCTGGGACGCGAAGACCGTCCACTGCGAGCATTTCAAGGCGCCGGCGGAAGAAGCGCGCGCCGATGCGCTGCCCGCCGGCGCCTTCACGGTCGAGATCGCCAGCAGCGGCCGGCGCATCGCCGTCGGTCCCGACGAGTCGATCGCCGACGTGCTCAACCGCGAAGGGGTGCCGGTCGAGACGTCGTGCGAGTCGGGCCTGTGTGGCACCTGCAAGACGCGCTACCGGTCCGGTCAGGTCGACCACCGCGACTACATCCTCGACGACGTCGAGAAGGTCGAATACATGACGCTGTGCGTGTCGCGCTGCGACAGCGACCTTCTGGTCCTGGATCTGTAGGCCATCGCTGGAGCGGCAAGCCGTTCAGGCGGTGAGCACCAGGACGTCCGGGACCAGGACAGTCACGGCGATCATCAGCGCGAAGGCGCAGGTCAACGCGACATGCATGGCCGTGTCGATGACGGGATGGGAATAGGGTTGGTCGGAGCGCATCGTAGCCTCGCTGGTTGATTCGTCGGAGTCCTCGGCAGAACCCCCTGAATCGCGGGCTCTGCTGGAATCAATCCTAGGAATGAACGACCCGGAAGGAACGTGCTTAATGCATCCGATGGCGCGTGAATATTTCCACGCCGGTGACGACGGGCCGACGAGCGCAGCCGACCGCGGCCGCCCTACTTCTTTTTCTTCTTGAGCTGCTTCTCGTAGTTCTTGACGCCTTCGAGGATCTCCTTCTCGGCGTCGTCCGGGCCGCCCCACGCGTCGACCTTGACCCACTTGCCCTTTTCCAGGTCCTTGTAGTGCTCGAAGAAGTGCTGGATCTGCGAGAGGCGCTCGGGGTTGATGTCCTCGACCGTCACCCAGTGCTTGTACCAGGGCAGGATCTTGTTGATCGGCACCGCGAGAAGCTTGGCGTCGCCGCCGGCCTCGTCGCTCATCTTCAGCACGCCGAGCGCCCGGCAACGCACCACCACGCCATGCACCAGCGGGAACGGCGTGATGACCAGGACATCCACCGGGTCGCCGTCGTCGGCGATGGTGCGCGGGATGTAGCCGTAGTTGCACGGGTAGTGCATCGCCGTGCCCATGAATCGATCGACGTAGAGCGTGCCCGTGTCCTTGTCGACCTCGTACTTGATCGGGTCGGCGTTCATCGGGATCTCGATGATGACGTTGAAGTCGTTGGGGATGTCGCTGCCGGCTGAGACGTTGTCGAAGCTCATGAGGGGAAGTGGGTGGGGAGGGGGACGCGCGAGTATAACGAGCGCGTCCCTTCCGATCGAAGACTGCGCTCGCTCAGAGCACCACCCAGACCGCCATCGCCCACAGCGCGAAGACGACGACGCCGAGGGACGTGTGCAGCACCAGGTCGATGGAAGGATCGTCCGCGTTCTGTTGATGGTTCATGACTGCTCTCCAGAGAGTGGGTCGGGTTCGCGGCAGACACCGCGAATGGATCCACTCTATGCAGCGCCCGGAGCGGTGGCTGCGCAGGATTGCCGGCGCGCCCTGCGACTTATTCACGCCGCCGCATGAAAACGAGCAGCGCGGCTACCAGCCGGCGGGCGGCTTGCGGTGGATCAAGATCGCGTCGCGCTCGACGGCGAGGTAGCCACCGGTCTGCAGGTCCTTGAAGATCCGCCCCACCATCTCGCGCGACGAACCGACGTGATCGGCGATCGCCTGGTGCGTGAGCTTCGGCCGGATCGCCCAGCCGGCGCCCTCGGGGACCGCGCTCTTCATCAGCAAGCGCACCACGCGGCCGTACACGTCGTCCAGCGCGAGGCTCTTGACGTTTTCGCTCGAAGAGCGGACCAGGCTGATGAGGTCGAAGATGACGCGCATCGCGAACGACGGATTATCCGCGATGCGGGCCTTGAAGTCGGCGGCGCGGATCACCGAGCAGGTGGTCTTCTCGAGCGTGATCACCGACGCAGACCGGGGCCCGCCGTCGAGCGCCGGCTCGCCGAGCAGCGTGCCGGCCGCGCATTCGGCATGGACGATCACCCGCCCTTCGGCGTTGGACGAATAGATCCGCCCCGAGCCTTCGAGGATCAGGTAGAGCAGGTCGCCCGTATCGCCTTCGTGGATGATGATCGTCTGCGGCGGATAGACACGGGTGGTGCCCAGGCTGGCGAGCATCGCGCGCCATTCGCCGCCGCTGCTGTCGTTCGTCGATCCGGGTTCTTCGGTCTGCATGAGTTCCTGGGAGCGTGGGGGACGTCTGTCGGCGAGCCGTGCGACCCGTCTTCTGCCTGCCCTGCGGGACGGGGACGCGCCCGCAGAGTACATTTGACCGACCGGACTGCGAAGTCTTTCGCGAGCGCCGGACGAACCACGACTCCCACCTTTCGAGCGCATGCACCCACATTTCATCGACGGCGCGGCCTGGCACGCCGAGTCCGCCGCCGCCATCGAGGTCGTCGATCCATCCGACGGTCAGGTATTCGACCGGATCGCGCGTGGCGACTCCGCCGACATCGACCGCGCGGTCCGCGCGGCGCGCAGGGCCGCCGACGGTCCCTGGGGTCGCATGCCCGCGGCCGAGCGCGGACGGCGGCTGCAGCGACTCGCCGTCGTGCTCGCCGCGCACACCGAGGAACTGGCGCTGATCGAGGCGAAGGACTGCGGCAAGCCGCTCAGCCAGGCCCGCGCGGACGCCGCCGCGATCGGCCGTTACTTCGAGTTCTACGCCGGTGCGGCCGACAAGCTGCACGGCCAGTCGATCCCCTACCAGAACGGCACCACGGTCTTCACGATCCGCGAGCCACACGGCGTTACCGGTCACATCGTCCCGTGGAACTACCCGATGCAGATCTTCGGGCGCAGCGTCGGCGGCGCGCTCGCCGCGGGAAACGCGTGCGTCGTCAAGCCGGCCGAGGACGCCTGCCTGTCGCTGCTGCGGGTCGCCGAACTGGCGGCCGATATCCTGCCGCCGGGCGCCCTCAACATCGTCACCGGTTACGGCCACGAAGCCGGCGACGCGCTGGTCAGGCATCCGGACGTCGACCACGTGTCGTTCACCGGTTCGCCGGCGATCGGCAAGGTCGTCGTGCGTGCGGCTGCCGAGTACCACACGCCGGTGACGCTCGAACTCGGCGGCAAGTCGCCGCAGATCGTGTTCGCCGACGCGGACCTCGACGCGATGCTGCCGGCCGTGATCAACGCGATCGTGCAGAACGCCGGGCAGACCTGCTCGGCCGGCAGCCGCCTGCTGGTCGAGCGCGGCGCGTACGACCGGGTGCTCGATCTCCTGTCGTCGATCTTCGAGACGCTGCGCGTCGGGCCGGCCATGATGGACCTCGACTGCGGGCCGCTGATCCGCAAGTCGCAGCAGCAGCGCGTGTGGGACTTCCTGTCCGACGCGCAGCACGACGGCATCCCGGTGGTCGCGCAGGGCCGCGTGGTCGACGAGGCGCCCGAGAGCGGTTTCTATCAGGCGCCGATGCTGCTGCGCGACGTGCCGGCGACGCATCGACTCGCGCAGGAGGAAGTCTTCGGTCCGGTCCTCGCGGCGATGTCCTTCGACGACGAGGCCGACGCGATCCGCCTCGCGAACGGCACCGCGTTCGGGCTCGTCGCCGGCGTGTGGACGCGCGACGGCGCACGGCAGATGCGCATGGCGCACGCGGTGCGCAGCGGCCAGGTGTTCATCAACAACTACGGCGCGGGCGGCGGCGTGGAGCTGCCGTTCGGCGGCGTCAACGCGAGCGGCCACGGCCGCGAGAAGGGCTTCGAGGCGCTGTACGGCTTCACGACGCTCAAGACCATCGCGATCCGGCACGGTTGACGCCGGCGGCACGCGTTTCTTGTCGACGCTTGCCTGCGGGTTTCACCCGATGCCTGCCCGCTATCGCCGACGCCGTTCGGCCCGCAAGATGCGGGTCGCACTGAACAATGATCGGGAGACGACATGGCTGCAAACCTGACATCCGGACATGATCGGCACGCGCCCGTGCCATCCACCTTCGAAGAGGCGACCTACCGCAAGGTGGCGTGGCGCCTGATCCCCTTCCTGCTGCTGTGCTACGTGGTCGCTTACCTGGACCGCGTCAACGTCGGCTTCGCGAAGCTGCAGATGCTCACCGACCTCAAGTTCAGCGAGACGGTGTACGGCCTAGGGTCGGGCATCTTCTTCATCGGCTACTTCCTCTTCGAGGTGCCCAGCAACGTGATCCTGCATCGCGTCGGCGCGCGCGTCTGGATCGCGCGGATCATGATCTCTTGGGGCATCCTCTCGGCCTGCATGATGTTCGTGTCGACCCCGACGATGTTCTATGTCGTGCGCTTCCTGCTGGGCCTGGCTGAGGCCGGCTTCTTCCCCGGCATCATCCTGTACCTGACCTACTGGTATCCCGCGGAGCGACGCGCGAAGATGACCGCGTTCTTCATGACCGCGGTGGCGCTGTCCGGCATCATCGGCGGCCCGCTCTCGGGCTTCATCCTGCGCGACTTTAACGGCACGAACGGCTGGGCCGGATGGCAGTGGATGTTCCTCATCGAAGGCATCCCGTCGGTCATCATCGGCATCGTCGTGCTGTTCTTCCTCGACGACCGCATCGCGCACGCGAAGTGGCTGACGGACGACGAGAAGGCGCTGCTCGCCCGCAACATCGAGGCCGACTGCGCCGACAAGGTGGACGAGCCGGTCGGCAAGGTCCTGACGAACCCGCGCGTGTGGCTGATGGGCCTGATCTACTTCAGCTTCGTGATGGGTCTCTACGGCATCAGCTTCTGGCTGCCGACGATCATCAAGCAGACCGGCATCGCCGACGCGCTGACGATCGGGCTTCTGTCGGCGATCCCGTGGGCCTTCGCCGCCGTGTCGATGGTGCTCGTCGCGCGTCATGCGGACGCGACCGGCGAGCGACGCTGGCACATCGCGATCCCCGGCCTCCTGGGCGCGGTCGGCCTGATCATGAGCGTCGTGTGGCGCACCGACACCACGCTGGCGATGATCGCGCTGACGGTCGCGACGATGGGCATCCTGACCACGTTGCCGTCGTTCTGGAGCCTGCCGACCGCGTTCCTCGCCGGCACCGGCGCGGCGGCCGGCATCGCGCTGATCAACTCGCTCGGCAACCTCGCGGGCTTCGTGTCGCCGTTCGCGGTGGGCTGGCTGAAGGACCTGACGTCGAGCACCAACTCGGGCATGTACCTGCTCGCCGGTTCGCTCGTGGTGGGCGCGATCCTGACGATGTCGGTGGCGGCACCCGCGGCGCGGACGCCGCCGCGCTAGGCCCGGACGTTGGCCAGGGCCGCGGCGCGGAAGTGCTCGCGGCTCTTGTCGGGGTCCTCGATCTGCTCGTAGACGCGGCCGAGCTCGACGTTGATGGCCGTCAGCAGCCGTGCGTCGGGCGAGAGTTCGAGAGCGCTGCCGAGCGCCTTGAGCGCCTTGCCCCACAGCTTCTCGCGCGCGCACAGCGCGCCGAGGGCATAGAAGGCCGACGCGTCGTCCGGATGCTCGCGCGTCCAGCGCTCGGCACGCTCGATCTGCGGCCGCGCGTCCTCGGCCGCGGCACCACCCTCGCGACCGCGCCCCTGCCCGGCGAACAGCGCGTTGACGGTCTCGTCGCCGCTGCGTGCGTATTCCTCGGCCAGCCGCGGGTCCCATTCGGCCACCAGGGCGTTCTCGATCACGACCCGCGCCTGGTAGCCCAGCCCCGCGGCGTTGAACGCCTGCGCCGCCACCAGCGCGACGTCGCCGATGCGCTTGTCGACGTTGGGCACGCTCTGCCACAGCGCGAGCAGCGCGTGCGAGTCGTCGCCGCGCGCGGCGAACAGTGCCCGGTACGCGAGCGTCTTGATCTGGCGCGCCGCCGCCGGATGCAGCGCGTCGCGCTTGTTCAGCGTGCGCAGCAGCTTGAGTACCGCGTCCCACTCGCCCGCGTACTGATGTGCCTTCAGGCCGAGGCGCAGCGACTGGATGTGGCGTGCGCCGGCCGCGTGCAGCTGCTCGACGACCGCGAGCGCACGCGTGCCGTCGCGCGCGTCGACCAGGCACTCGGCTTCGGTCATCAGCTTCGCCGCGCGCAGCCCGGGGTCCGACTCGGCGCGACGCAGCCACTCGTCGCGGCGTCCGTACTCGCGCATGCGATGCGCCGAGCGCGCGGCGACCAGCGCCGCGAGGCCCGCGGTCTCGGGCAGTTCCTGCGCGTCCTCTGCCTCGCGTTCGGCGTGGCCGTAGCGGCCCTCGAAGTGGGCCTGCAAGGCGCTGCGCAACGCGCGCGACGCGCGCTTCTCGCTCTGCCGCTGGCGATAGAGCGCCACCTTCTGCGGCATCTGCACGGTCTTCTTCGCGACGCGGATCAGCGCGTACACGACGACGAACGCCACGACCTCGATCAGCAGGAACAGGTTGAGCGAGAGGTCGATGCGATACGGCGGATAGAACAGAACCACGTTGCCGGGGTCGGCACTGAGCCCCAGCGCGAGACCGACCGCGGCCGCGAAGACGACGACGCCGATCAGGAAGAAGCGCATGCGACCCGGGAGGTGGGGAACGGTGACCCGCAGGTCACCGCTGACCCTTGACGTTGCGCGCCGCGGCGAGGCTCTCGGCGAGCGTCGGGATCTCGACGACCGTGTTCGCGCTCTGCACCTGCTTGAGCAGCGCGAGCGCGGCGACGGTCTGGCGCGAGCGCAGGTCGAAGTACTTCTGCAGCGCCTCCTGCGCGTGCAGCAGGTCCGCGCGGTAGGTCGACTCCTGGCGCGCCAGCAGCGCGAGCCGCGCGTTCAGCAGCCGCAGCTTGAGGTTCTCGCGCACGAAGTAGGTCTGGCTCGGCGCCAGCAGCAGCGCGTCGGGCTCGGTCACTTCGCGCACGCGCACGAGCTGGCCGAACCGGGCCCACGCCTCCGCAACGAGGTAGCGCATCTGATCCTGCAGACGCTCGGACCAGCCGCTGGACGCGACTTCGCCGAACGGGGTGGCGCGAACCACGGGCTGCGCGTCGAGCCGCGGCCGCGGCGCGGGACGCTCGTCGGCCATCAGCGGCAGGCTGTCGACCATGCCGACGATGCTGTCGATGCGCAGCGCATTGCCGGCGATGTCGACCGACGGCAGGGCCTTAAGGCGGTCAAGGTCCTTCGCGATCGCCCGGCGCAGCACGATGAACTGCGGCCGCTCGGTGCGCGCGACGCGCTGGTCGGCGTTCTGCAGCGCGATGATCGCGCCCTGCACGTTGCCGGCGAGCTGGAGCTGCTGCGAGGCGACGGCGAGGATCTGCTCGACCTCGGCCAGCGCCCAGTCGTCCCGGGTGCGGGCCAGGTCGGCGTAGAGCTGTTCGAGCGACGCCTGCTGGCTCTGCGAGTCGGCCACCCGCGCCTCGACCGCGCCGAGCTTGGTGGCCGTGGCGAGCGCCTGGTCCTGCGCCTGCTGCGCGACGGTCTGCGCGGCGCGGCTCGCGATGCCGTCGTCCTGGATGCGCCGCGCGAACTCGCGCTCGCTGCGATCGAGACGATTGGCGGCGAGGAACCACAGCGCGATCGCCACCAGCAGCACGATGACGAAGCCGAGCAGCATCCACAGGATGACCGAGCGGCGCAGGCGGCGCAGTTCCTCGGTCGCGAGCACCTCGGCCGGACTGACGGCCGGCAGCGCGACGGCGTTGGAGACGGGAAGGGGTGGGTTACTCGACACGCTCAGCATTCTATAGCGGCCAGGATGCCGCGATCCCCGGGCGCGCACAGCATCACGGCGGAGAAGCCCGCCTCGCGCGCCTTTTCGGCGATCCGCCGGTGCGGCGCCAGGATGCTGCAATCGAACAGCCACGACCGCGCGGCGTCGGCGGTGATCGTCGCATCGGCCGTGAGAGCCGCCTCCACGATGGCGACGAGGTTGGCGATGCCTTCCGAACTGGTGACGATGAACACCGCAGCGGCGCGCGACGCCTGCAGGTCGGCCAGCGCCCGCTGCGCGTCCGCATCGGCCTCGGGTCGCACGCGGCGATAGGCGGCGACTTCGTCGACCGCGATGCCGAGCGATCGCAGCCGGTCCGCGAACCACGCGCGACCGCCGTTGCCGCGCAGGATCAGGACGCGGCCCTCGAAGCCCTTCGTCAGTCCGATCACGGCGTCGAGCGCCGCGAACAGGGCCTCGGAGTCGAAGCGCTCACCCTGCCCTTCGCCGGTCGCGGCAGCGCCCGATGCGGGACTGATCACGCGATGGTCCGGCGCCGCGATGCCGAGCCGCGCCAGCGCCTCGACGCTGCCGGGGCCCATCACGCCGATCACCGTGCCGCCCGGCCACGGCGCCGCACGATGTGCGAGCGATTGCCGGATCGCATTGGGGCTGACGAAGACCACGAGGCGGTAGTCGTCGATCCGCGCGAGCGTCGCCGCGAGCAGCGCGGGATCGTCGGCCGGCTCGATCGCGAGCACCGGCAGCGCGACCACCGGTCGCCCGCGGGCACGCAGCGCGTCGATCAGGGGCCCGGCATCCTGCGCCGGGCGCGTCACGATCAGCGTCGCCGCCGGATCGACGCCGGACGACGACGTCAAAGGCCCTCGATCAGGCCGAGCCCGCCCTGCGAGATCAGCGACTGGCCGATCTCGCGGCCGAGGACTTCGGCAAGCGCCACCCCGTCGGTCGCCGACGGCGAGATCGCCGCCGCCTTCGACGCGTTCAGCAGCATCGTCCCGTCGGGCCGCCCGAGGACGGCGTTGAGTTCGAGTCGATCGTCGGAGACCCACGTCGCGTAGGCGCCGAGCGGCATCGTGCAGTTGCCGCCGAGCGTGCGCGACACCTGGCGTTCCGCCATCACGGCCAGCGACGAGCGCGCATCGTGCATCGGTGCGAGCAATGCGAGGAGGTCGGTGCGACGCGCATCGATCTCGATGGCGAGCGCGCCCTGGCCGGGCGACGGGACGCTCAACTCGGGATCGAGGCGCATGCGGATGCGCGACGCGAGGCCGAGGCGCTTCAGGCCGGCCGACGCCAGGAGCATCGCGTCGAAGTCGCCGCGGTCGAGCTTGTCGAGCCGCGTGCCGACGTTGCCGCGCACCGGCACGATCTTCACGTGCGGCCAGGCCGCGCGGAACTGCGCCTCGCGACGCAGGCTCGAGGTGCCGAGGACCGAGCCCTCCGGCAGGTCGTCGGGGCCGGCGTAGCGACCGGACACGAAGGCGTCGGTCGCGTCCTCGCGCGGCAGGATCGCACCGATCCGCAGGCCCGGCTCGAGCGTCATCGGGACGTCCTTGAGCGAATGCACCGCGATGTCGGCGCGGCCTTCGAGCAGTGCCGACTCGAGCTCCTTGACGAACAGTCCCTTACCGCCGACCTTGGACAGCGTGCGGTCGAGGATCTGGTCGCCCTGCGTCGTCATGCCGTCGATGACGACCTCGACGTGCGGATGGAGTCGCTTGATCTCGTCGCGCACGTGCTCGGCCTGCCACATCGCGAGCCGGCTCTCGCGCGTCGCGATGACGACGCGGGTGACCGGCGATGGAATTGCACTCATCGTCCGCTCCGGATCACGGGTAGAGGCCGCGCTTCTCGCGGGCCTGCAGCACGCGCGTGCAGGCGACGACGAACGCCGCGGTGCGCAGCGGAATCTTGTGCAGCTCGCCCATCTCCCAGATGCGCTTGAACGCATCGACCATGATCTTGTCGAGGCGCACGTTGATCTCGTCCTCGCTCCAGAAGAAGGAGCTGAAGTCCTGCACCCACTCGAAATACGAGACCGTCACGCCGCCGGCGTTGGCGATGACGTCCGGCACGACCATGATGCCGCGCTCGCCCAGGATCAGGTCGCCGTCGGGCGTCGTCGGGCCGTTCGCGCCTTCGAGCACCATCTTCGTCCTGATGCGCTGCGCGCGTTCGCGCGTGATCACGCTCTCGAGCGCGGCGGGGATCAGGATGTCCGACTCGACGTCCCAGAAGTCCTCGGCCGCGATCGTGTCGCCGCCCTTGAAGGCGCCGATGCCGCCTTGCGCAGCGACCTCGGCCATCAGGCCGGCGATGTCGAGGCCGTTCGGGTTGTAGACGGTGCCGCTGTGGTCCTGCACGCAGACGATCTTGGCGCCGCTGCCGACGAACAGTTCGGCGGCCGCCGAACCGACGTTGCCGAAGCCCTGCACGGCCACACGCGCGCCGTCGATCTGCACGTCCATGCGTCGCGCGGTCTCGCGGCCGATCACGAACACGCCGCGACCGGTGGCCTTGACGCGCCCGAGCGAGCCGCCGAGCTCGATCGGCTTGCCGGTCACGACGCCGGTCGCGGTCGCGCCGGTGTTCTGCGAATACGTGTCCATCATCCACGCCATGATCTGCGCGTTGGTGTTGACGTCCGGCGCCGGAATGTCCGAATGCGGTCCGATGATGATGCCGATCTCGCTCGTGTAGCGGCGCGTGAGCTTCTCGAGCTCCTTGAGCGACAGCACCTTCGGGTCGACGCGGATGCCGCCCTTCGCACCGCCGTACGGCAGGTTCACGGCGGCGCACTTGACCGTCATCCACGCCGACAGCGCCATCACCTCCTCGAGCGTCACGTCGGGGTGGAAGCGCACGCCGCCCTTGCCCGGACCGCGCGACAGGTTGTGCTGCACGCGAAAGCCCTCGAAGTGCGACACGGTGCCGTTGTCGAGCTCGATCGGAATGTCGACGATCAGCGCGCGCTTCGGGCGCTTGAGCGTCTCGGACCAGCGCGCGAGCGGGCCGAGGTACGGGAGGACGCGGTCGACCTGCGAAAGGTAGGTGGCCCAGGGGCTGTCCGGCGCCTGGTTGACGAAGGAAAGATTCATGATCGGTTCGAGGCCGCGTCGGCTGGTGCGCGTGGCTCTGGTCTCCAAAATAGTGGCCGCGACGATACAGCAATCAAAAGGCAGTGTCCGCCGCCCCTTCGCGGCCCGGCGCAGGACGAAGGGATAGAATCGATCCCTTGTTTTCCAGCCCGGTTCGGATGCCATGACTTACTGCGTAGCGATGCGCCTCGATGCGGGTCTCGTCTTTCTCGCCGATTCGCGAACCAACGCGGGCGTCGACCACGTCAGCACGTTCCGCAAGCTGACCGTCTACGAGCGCCCGGGCGACCGCGTCATCACGCTGATGACGTCCGGCAATCTCGCCGCCGGCCAGGCCGTGCGCCAGCTCGTGTCCGAGACCAGCGACGAGGACGGCCTGAGCATCTGGACCGCGAAGAACATGTTCGACGTCTCGCGCATCGTCGGCGAGGCGGTGCGCAAGGTCCGGGCACGCGACGCCGCGGCGCTGGAGGAAGCCGGCCTCGACTTCACGATGAGCATCATCGTCGGCGGCCAGATCAAGGGCGAGCATTGCCGCCTCTTCCTGATCTATTCGGCGGGCAATTTCATCGAGGCGCTCAACGAGAGCCCCTGGTTCCAGATCGGCGAGTCCAAGTACGGCAAGCCGGTGCTCGATCGCATGATCACGCCGCGCTCGACGCTCGAAGAGGGCGTGAAGTGCGCCCTGGTGTCGATGGACTCGACGATGCGCTCCAACCTGTCGGTCGGGCTGCCGCTGGACCTGCTGTGCTACGAGGCCGGCAAGCTGGCCGTGACGCGTTTCGCGATGATCGATGCCCACAACGAGTACTTCGGCATGATCCACGACACGTGGGGCGAGCGGATGAAGCAGATCTTCCAGGAGATCCCCGACCCGAAGTGGGATGCGTCGGGTTCGCTCGACGACGTGTCGACCGAGCCGACGCGGATGACCGGCAGCCAGTATTCGACGCAGTCCGACGCACGGCAGCCGCGCGCGGCACCGGTGCGTGCGCGGATCCCGAGCAACCTCGAGCCCACCGTGGCGACGTCGCCGCGCGAGGCGATCCAGACGCTGGCGCAGGACCGCCCGCGTTCGCAATCGGAATAGCGGCCGGTCGACAGCGCAAGACAAAACGGCGGACCTCGTGGTCCGCCGTTCTTCATGCGACGACGCGGCGGGTCAGGCCGCGAGCTGCACGCTCGACTGTACGGGCGCTGCGTTGTTCTGCTGCATGACGTTGGCGCTCAGCACCTCGCTGATGTTCGGCTGGATGTCGGTCATGCGGGCCGGGCCGTAGATCGTCGCGAAGGCCACGTCCATCGCGTCCGGACCGGACGCGATCCGCACGACGTTTTCCACCGGCGCGAGTCCGGTGGGATCGAACAGGATCCACTTGCCGCCGAGATAGGCCTCGAAGATCGCGTGGAAGTCGGGCGGCGGCTCGTCGAACTCGACGTAGCCGACGACGAAGCGCGCGGGGATGTTGAGCGCCCGGCACATCGTGATGGCCACGTGCGCGAAGTCGCGGCACACACCGGCCCGGTTCGCCAGCACGTCGCGCGCGGTGGTCGTCACATCCGACTGCCCGATCTGGTAGGCGATGTGTTCCCGGATCCAGGCGACGATCGCCTCGACGCGCGCATAGCCGCGCGGCGCGTTGCCGAAGGTTCGCTGCGCCATGCCCGACATGACGTCGGACTCGCAGTAGCGCGTCGGCAACAGGTACTGCATGACCTCGTCGGGCAGGTCCGAGATGCTCAGCTCGGGGGCGTTGTGGTCGGGTTCCTCGAAGCGGCGCACGACGCGCGCGCGATAGATGATCGACGTGGTGCCCGCCTGCGCGTGAACGCGCAGCGAACGATTGTGCGAGTTCGGCGGGAGGTATTCGCGCGGCACCGAGATCGACGGCGTGACCTCGAAGGATTCGGACAGGATCGTGTGCTCGGGGATACGGGCCGCCTCGATCTGGAAAAAGAACTCTGCAAGCCCGTTGACCTCGTAGACGAGCTTGCAGTCGATATCGAAAGTTTTCATGGAAGTGGGTGCTGTTTCGACCATGGCGGGCCGGAGAAGCGCAATTTTAGGTGGGCCACTCATCCTCACGTGGCGCGACGCAACAAATTCAGCCCACGTCCTACCGCTTCCTTCCGCAATCCCTCCGCAGTGGGTCCGGTGAAGCGCCGGCCGCGTGAAGACAAACCGTTAACATGGCCGTGCGCACCGATCCGAAAGAACGCATGAGCTCCCTCGTCGACAACGTCGTCCGCCTCCGTGACGTCCAGTGCATCACTCCCGCGGGCCTGCACCGCATGGCCTACCGCGAGTGGGGCGACCCCGCCAACGATCGCGTGCTGGTCTGCGTGCACGGCCTCACGCGGGTCTCCAACGATTTCGACGCTTTCGCGCAGGCGGTCGCGGCGGACTACCGCGTCATCTGTCCGGACGTCGTCGGGCGGGGCCGTAGCGGGCGCCTGCGCGATCCGATGCTGTACCAGCTGCCGACCTACGTCGCCGACATGGTCACGCTGCTCGCGCGGGCCGACGCGAAGACCCTGCACTGGTTCGGCACGTCGATGGGCGCGCTGATCGGGATGGTCCTCGCGTCGCTGCCGGATTCGCCGGTCCAGCGCATGATCCTCAACGACGCGGGCCCGGTGCTGGAAGCCGCGGCGATCGCGCGCATCGGCTCCTACGTCGGCGAGACGCCGCGCTTCGCGACGATCGAGGACGCCGAGGTCTACATCCGCCGCATCACCGCGCCGTTCGGACCGCATACGGACGCGCAATGGCGCTTCCTGACCGAGGTCGTGATGCGCCGCGACGGCGACGCATGGGTCCGCCATCACGACCCGGCTATCGCGGTGCCCTTCCAGGCGACGCCGCAGACCGACACGACGCTCTGGCACCTGTACGACGCGATCCGCTGTCCGGTGCTCGCGGTCCGCGGCGAGCATTCGGACCTGCTGTCGATCGAGACGCACGCGGAGATGGCGACACGCGGGCCGAAGGCGGAACTGGTCACGATCGCCGGTGTCGGCCACGCGCCGACTTTCCTGCACGACGACCAGATCGCGATCGCCAGGGATTTCCTTCTCAAAGGACTGTGACCATGAGCCAGGCTTCACCGATCCAGCGCCTGCACGTCGGACCGCGCCTGTCCGAGGTCGCCATCTTCAACGGGACGGTCTACCTCGCGGGCCAGATCGCCGAGCACGCGAAGGCCGACACCTTCGGGCAGATGGTGGAAGTGCTCGGCCACGTCGATCGCCTGCTCGCCGAGGCCGGCAGCGACAAGCGGCACATCCTGTCGGCGACCGTCTACCTGTCGAACATGAAGCACTACGCCGACATGAACCGCGCGTGGGACGACTGGGTGGAGCCCGGTGCCACGCCGCCGCGCGCGACCGTCGAGGCGCGGCTCGCGCGGTCGGAATACCTGGTTGAGGTGCAGGTGGTCGCGGCGCAGGTCGCCTGACGCCCATCGCCGTCCAACGCGTCAACCGGCCCGCAGCGGGTCCTGCCGGTAGTACTTCGCCAGCAACGCGTACCACTCGGGATACGCCGCTTTCAGGCCTTCGGGCGCGACGAAGAACGCTTCGCTGCTGACCGAGAAGAACTCGCCCTCGTCGGTCGCAGCGTACGCATCGATCGGCAGCGCGGCGAAGTAGCGGTCCGCGCGCGCCGACTCGGGATCGACATGGCGCGGGATCGCGCGCTCCACCTCGTCGAGCCGCGCGTTGAAGTCGTCGAAGCTCGCGTGCAGCACGTCGCGCCATGCGTCCTCGTCGAGGTCCGCGTGCAGCTTCCGCGAGAACGCGGGCATCCCGTCGACCTCGCCGTTGGTCATGTCGAGCTTGTGCGCGAACTCGTGGATGACGACGTTGAACGCGAACGGTGTCGGGCGGTTCGCCTTCGCCATCCGCTCGGTCGCGTCCCAGGCGAGCACCACGGGTCCCTGCTCCCAGGACTCGCCGGCGATCGACTCGCGCCACGCGTGCACGACGCCGTCGGCATCGACGATCTCGCGGTCGACGACGAAGTCGCCCGGATACACGATGATCTCCTCGAACGACGGATACGCGGCGAGCCCCAGCTCGAGGATCGGCAGGCAGGCCTGCGTCGCGATCCACGCGGTCATCGCGTCCGTGACCTGGAGACCGGCGGCGCCGTTGACGGCCTTGGTGGCGAGGAAGGCGCCGCACAGCGCACGCAGGCGCGCGAGTTCATCGGCGCAGAGGCGCGCCAGGAACGACTGACGCGCGACCAGATCCGTCCACGCCGCGTCGTCGATCCAGTCCGGGCGATCGACGCCGGATCGCGCGCGTTCTCCGAACAGCCAGCGCATCGCGACTACGCGACCTCGTCGATCCAGGCCGCCTGGATCGCTTCCAGGATCTTCTCGCCCGAACGCTCCGGCAGGTCGTCGAAGTCCTCGAGCTCGGTCACCAAGCGATGCAGGTCCGTGAAGCGGATCTTGCGCGGATCGACATCGGGATGGCCTTCCTGCAAGGCGATCGCGATGTCGTCGATGTCGGTCCATTTCATGATTGATCCTCCTGCGGCGATGCGGCGAACGGACTCAACCGTTCTCCTTCGCGTGATTGATCGAGTAGCGCGGGATCTCGAGCACGAGATCGTCGCCCGCCATCATCGCCTGGCACGACAGCCGCGAGCGCGGCGACAGGCCCCAGGCCTGGTCGAGCAGGTCGTCCTCGGTGTCGTCCGATGGCGCCAGCGTGTCGAAACCCTGCTTGACGATGACGTGGCAAGTGGTGCACGCGGCCGACATCTCGCAAGCGTGTTCGATGCGCACGTGATGGTCGAGCAGGTTCACGCACAGGCTCTTGCCGACGTCGGCTTCGAACTCGGCCCCGTTGGGACAGGCGTCGGGGTGCGGCAGGACGGTGATCTTCGGCATGGAGGTGTGAGTGGGGTCAGGCGATCTCGTCGAGCCGCTTGCCCGCGAGGGCACGACGCACGCTCGCGTCCATGCGCAGTTCGGCGAAGCGCTCGGTCCCGTGCGCGAGCGCGTCGATCGCGTCCTTGATGGCGTTGTGGTCGCTGCCGCTGCCGACCCGGCGCACCGCGTCGATGTGGCAGCGGATGCGGTCGATCTGCGCGTCGTCGAGCAGCGCGGCATCGGCCGCCAGGGCGGCTTCGGTCGCATCGACGATGCGCTCCGCCTCGACCTGCTGCTCGCGCAGCGCACGCACGCGCATGTCGCTGTCGGCCGAGCCGAAGCTGTCCTGCAGCATGCGGGCGACTTCCTCGTCGCCGAGGCCGTACGACGGCTTCACCGCGATGTGCGCCTCGACGTTGGACGTCATCTCGCGCGCCGACACCGACAGCAGCCCGTCGGCATCGACCTGGTAGGTGACGCGGATGCGCGCGGCGCCCGCGGTCATCGGCGGGATGCCGCGCAGCTCGAAGCGCGCGAGCGAGCGGCAGTCTGAGACCAGCTCGCGCTCGCCCTGCACGACATGGATCGCCATCGCCGTCTGGCCGTCCTTGAAGGTCGTGAACTCCTGCGCACGCGCGACCGGGATCGTCGCGTTGCGCGCGATGATCTTCTCGGCGAGGCCGCCCATCGTCTCGACACCGAGGGACAACGGGATCACGTCGAGCAGCAGCCATTCGTCACCGTCGGCCGCGCGATTGCCCGCCAGCGCGTGGGCCTGCATCGCGGCGCCGAGCGCAACGACGCGATCGGGATCGAGGTCGATCAGCGGCGGCTTGCCGAAGTAGCGCTCGACCGCGGCACGGACCTGCGGCATGCGCGTCGCACCGCCGACCAGCACCACGCCGGCGATGTCGGCGACCTGCAGCTTCGCGTCGCGCAGCGCGCGCGCGGCCGCGGCCAGCGTACGGTCGACCAGGTCCTTCGTCGCAGCCGCGAACGCATCGCGCGAGATGGTCGCGTGGCGATGCACGCCGGCCGCTTCGAACGCGAGGTCGACGAGCAGAGCGTCGCTCAGCTCTTCCTTCGTCGCGCGCGCATGCGCGTCGAGCCGTGCGTGCTCCGCGTCCGAGAACTGGTCGGGCGTCACGGCGGCGGCCTTCATCGCGAGGTCCGCGAGACGGGCATCGAAGTCGTCGCCGCCGAGCGCGGTGTCGCCGCCGGTGGCCAGCACCTCGAACACGCCGTGCGTGAGCCGCAGGATCGATACGTCGAAGGTGCCGCCCCCGAGGTCGTAGACCGCGTACGTCCCCTCGACGCCGTGGTCCAGTCCGTAGGCGACGGCAGCGGCCGTCGGCTCGTTCAGCAGCCGCAGCACGTTGAGTCCGGCGAGTTGCGCGGCGTCCTTGGTCGCCTGGCGTTGCGCGTCGTCGAAGTAGGCGGGCACCGTGATCACCGCCCCCACCAGATCGTCACCGAGCGAGTCCTCCGCGCGTTGCCGCAGCGTCGCCAGGATCTCGGCCGAGACCTCGACCGGCGTCTTGACGCCGGCCGCGGTCGACAGGCGGACCGTGTCCCCCGTGGCTCGCGCGTCGGTGGCATCGACGAGGTCGTAGCGCAGCTCGGCCGCGAGGTCGCGACGGCCGCGGCCCATCAGGCGTTTCACCGACACGATCGTGTTGCGCGGGTCGCCCGCTCGCTGCGCGAGCGCGTCGTGGCCGATGCTGGCCGTGCCGTCGGGTCGGTAGTGGACCGCGGACGGCAGCAGCACGCGCCCCTGCTCGTCGGGCAGCACTTCCGCAACGCCGCTGCGCACGGCGGCGACCAGCGAGTTGGTGGTGCCGAGGTCGATGCCGACCGCGAGCCGCCGCTGATGCGGCGCCGGCGCCATGCCGGGTTCGGAGATCTGCAGGAGTGCCATCAGTGGGCCGCGCTGTGGACGCGTTCGGCAGCGGACGCGACGTCCTCCGCGAAGCGCTCGACGAACATCCACTGCCGTACCCGCTCGGCGGCCAGATCGGCGTCGCCATCGCGGTCGAGCGCCTGCTCGACCTCGCCGCGCAGGGCCTCGCGACGCGCGTCGAGCTGGCCGCGAAGCGCGTCGATCGCGGCCGGGTCGCTGGCGGCGCGCGCATCGTCGAGCGATTCACGCCATTCGAGCTGCTGGATCAGGAAAGGCCGGGCCATCGTCGTGTTGTGTTCGTCGGCCGGGTCCTGGCCGCGCAGGGTGCACAGGTAGATCGCCCGCTTGAGCGGATCGCGCAGCACGCGGTACGCCTCGTTCGCGCGTGTCGCCCATTGCAGGGCCACGCGCTGCTCGGTCGCGCCGCGATTGGCGAAGCGATCGGGATGCACCTGGGTCTGGACCTCGCGATAGGCGCGCTCGAGGGCGCCCGCATCGAGCGCGTAACGCTCGTTCAGTCCGAACAGGGCGAAGTGGGTATTGTCGATATCCATCAAAAAACAAGGCGGCCTCGCCGCCTTGATTCGGTGAGCGTGGAACGCGCGGTCAGATGCGGAAGCTTTCGCCGCAGCCGCACTCGTCCTTGACGTTCGGGTTCCTGAACTTGAAGCCTTCGTTCAGCCCCTCGCGGGTGAAGTCGAGCTCGGTGCCGTCGATGTACGGCAGGCTCTTCGGATCGACGAAGACCTTGACGCCGTGGCTCTCGAAGACGCGGTCCTCCGCGACCGGCTCGTCGACGTACTCGAGCTTGTACGCGAGGCCCGAGCAGCCGGTGGTGCGGACGCCGACGCGCAGGCCGTGACCCTTGCCGCGCCGCTCGATGTAGCGCGCGACGTGGCGCGCCGCCTTCTCGGTCAGCGCCACGCCGGTCAGGGCGACGTTGCCGAGATCGACCGGCGCGACGGGATTGAAGACCGGTTCGCTGACCATCACGCCGCCTGCTTCTCCGCGACCGCCACGTCCACGTGCTTCGCGCGGTAGTCCTGCACGGCCGCCTTGATGGCGTCCTCCGCGAGGATCGAGCAATGGATCTTGACCGGCGGCAGCGCGAGTTCTTCGGCGATGGCCGTGTTGCGGATGCTCATCGCCTCGTCGAGCGTCTTGCCCTTGACCCATTCGGTCACGAGTGACGACGAGGCGATCGCCGAGCCGCAGCCGTAGGTCTTGAACTTGGCGTCCTCGATGCGGCCGTCGGCCCCGACGCGGATCTGCAGCTTCATCACGTCGCCGCAGGCCGGTGCTCCGACCATGCCGGTGCCGACCGCGTCGTCGCTGCCCTGGAACGAGCCGACGTTGCGGGGGTTCTCGTAGTGGTCCAGTACCTTTTCGCTATATGCCATGGTGTTCTCCTTGACTTGAACCGGCGCGCGAAGGATGCCGCGACGCCGGTCGTTCGACCGTCAGACCGGATCGGTTAGTGCGCCGCCCACTGGATGGATTCCATGTCGACGCCGTCCTTGTACATGTCCCACAGCGGCGACAGGTCGCGCAGCTTGGCGATCTTCGACTTCAGCAGGTCGATCGCGAAGTCCACGTCAGATTCCGTGGTGAAGCGGCCGATCGTGAAGCGGATCGACGAGTGCGCCAGTTCGTCGCTGCGGCCCAGCGCGCGCAGCACGTAGCTGGGCTCCAGGCTGGCCGACGTGCAGGCCGAGCCCGACGACACCGCGAGTTCCTTGATGCCCATGATCAGCGACTCGCCCTCGACGAAGTTGAAGCTGACGTTGAGGTTGTGCGGCACGCGCTGCTCGGCGTCTCCGTTCAGGTAGACCTCCTCGATGTCCGACAGGCCGTTCCACAGCCGGTCGTGCAGCATGCGCACGCGCTCGTTCTCGGTGTTCATCTCGAGCCGCGCGAGGCGAAAGCATTCGCCCATGCCGACGATCTGGTGCGTGGCCAGGGTGCCCGAGCGCATGCCGCGCTCGTGGCCGCCGCCGTGCATCTGCGCCTCGAGGCGCACGCGCGGCTTGCGACGGACGTACAGCGCGCCGATGCCCTTCGGACCGTAGGTCTTGTGCGCGGTGAAGGTCATCAGGTCGACCTTCCAGCTCGTGAGGTCGATCGCGACCTTGCCGGTGGCCTGGGCCGCGTCGCAATGGAAGATGATGCCGCGCTCGCGACACAGCTCGCCGATGGCAGGGATGTCCTGGATCACGCCGATCTCGTTGTTTACCAGCATGACCGACACCAGCACGGTGTCGGGACGCATCGCGTCGCGCAACTGGTCCAGCGTGATCAGCCCGTTCGGCTGCGGCTGCAGGCACGTGACCTCGAAGCCCTCGCGCTCGAGCTCGCGGCAGGTGTCGAGGACCGCCTTGTGCTCGGTCTTGACGGTGATGAGGTGCTTGCCCTTCTCCTTGTAGAAGTGGGCGGCGCCCTTGATCGCCAGGTTGTTGCCTTCGGTGGCGCCCGACGTCCAGACGATCTCGCGCGGATCGCAGTTGACCAGCTTGGCGACTTCTTCGCGCGCGTTCTCGACGGCCGCTTCGGCGTCCCAGCCGAACGGGTGGCTGCGCGACGCGGGATTGCCGAACTGCGACGTCAGGTACGGGATCATCTTTTCCGCGACGCGCGGGTCGACCGGCGTGGTCGACGAATAGTCCATGTAGATCGGAAGCGGGGATTGCATGTCGGTTTCCTGGTTGCTTCTAGTTGATCAATGCGCCCGCAGCCTTGTCGCACGGCGGGCGGCGATCGCGCAGCACGTGGACCTGCGGGGTGCTCTCGCACAGCGACAGGCGCTCGCGCTGCTCGCTGACCAGCTTCTCGAGCGAGACGCCCTCGAGGTACTGGACCATCTGGGTGTTCAGGTTGGCCCACAGGTCGTGGGTCAGGCAGCGCCGGTCCTCGAGGCAGTTCTCCTTGCCCTTGCACTGCGTCGCGTCGACGGCCTCGTCGACCGCGTCGATGATCTCTGCCACCGAGATGTCGGCCTGCGCGCGGGCCAGCCGATAACCGCCGCCGGGGCCCCGGACGCTCTCGACGAGCGCGCTGCGGCGCAGCTTGCCGAATAGCTGTTCCAGGTAGGAAAGCGAGATGCTCTGCCGCCCGCTGATCCCGGCCAGCGCCACCGGACCGGCGTGCTCGCGCAGCGCGAGATCGATCATCGCGGTGACGGCAAAGCGGCCTTTCGTGGTGAGACGCATCGGGGCTTCCAGGGGAACAACTTCGGGAACGGAAGCGAACGATACTATTTCCGACTAAATCAGTCAACTATTGGGCGGCCGACTGCAAGATATCGAAACCCGATCGAACAAACGGCCCCGATAGGGGCCGTCTGGCTGGATCGCGGGCAGCGCTCGCTTCAGGCCGCGGCCTTCTGCGCCATCCGCCGGCGGACGAAATCGAGCAGGTTGATGCACGCGTCCTCGACGTAGTCGAGCACGACTTCGAAGCCGTCGGCGCCGCCGTAGTAAGGATCGGGGATCACGGCCGACTCGTGCTCCGTCGCGAAGCTCATCAGCAACTTGATCTTGTGGTGGTACTGGCGCGGCCCAAGCTGCTGCAGCATCGCGTGGTTCTCCCAGTCCATGGCCAGGATCAGGTCGTAGTGCGCGAAGTCCTCCTTCGTGACCTGGCGGGCGACCAGCGATTCCATGTCGTAGCCGCGCTTCTTGGCGGCACGGCTGGCACGGGCGTCGGGCGCTTCGCCGGCGTGGAAGCCGTGCGTGCCGGCGGAGCCGACCGTCACGTGCTTGTCCAGTCCGGCTTCACGGACCTTGGTGCGGAACACCGCCTCGGCCGTGGGCGAACGGCAGATATTGCCCATGCAGACGATGAGAATCTTGAACGCTTCGTACTTCGGCATATCGCCACCTTCCGGTGCAAAAAGACTAAAGACTCGACGGGCCCGTCCGGGGACGCACACCGCCACGATTCGTTGATGCGCTGCCCGGTCAGGCAGCCCTGTTTCCATTTCCGAGCGGCAGCACGTTCGTATCGCCCGTTCCTCCGAAGACCTGCTGCTTCAACTGCGCAAGCTGATCCCTAGATCGAGCCGCCTCCTCGAATTCCAAGTTGCGGGCGTGGTCGAGCATCGCTTTCTCCAGGCGCTTGATCTCGCGCGCCAGGTGCTTCTCGTCCATCGCCTCGTACCGCGCCTTCTCCTGTGCCGCCTTGAGCTCGGTCCGCGCCGACGACGAGTCGTAGACCCCGTCGATCATCTCGCGCACCTGCTTGAACACGCCCTTCGGTTCGATCCCGTTCGCGGTGTTGAACGCAACCTGTTTCGCGCGACGCCGGTCGGTCTCGTCGATCGCCCGGCGCATCGACTCCGTGATCGAGTCGCCGTAAAGGATCGCCGTGCCGTTGATGTTCCGCGCCGCCCGTCCGATCGTCTGGATCAGCGAACGTTCCGCCCGCAAAAACCCTTCCTTGTCCGCGTCGAGGATCGCCACCAGCGACACCTCCGGAATATCCAGACCCTCGCGCAGCAGATTGATTCCCACCAGCACGTCGAAAACCCCAAGCCGCAGGTCGCGGATGATCTCCGCACGCTCGACAGTCTCGATGTCCGAATGGAGATAGCGCACCTTGACGCCGTGTTCGCCGAGGTAGTCGGTGAGTTGCTCGGCCATCCGCTTGGTCAGCGTCGTGACCAGGACCCGATCGCCGACCGCCGCCCGCTTGTTGATCTCCGACAGCACGTCGTCGACCTGCGTGCTGGCCGGGCGGACCTCGATGCGCGGATCGATCAATCCGGTGGGCCGCACCAGCTGCTCGACCACTTGGCCCGTGTGTTCCTTCTCGTAGTCGGCCGGGGTTGCCGACACGAAAATGCCCTGCCGCACCTTGCGCTCGAACTCGTCGAACTTCAGCGGCCGGTTGTCGAGCGCCGATGGCAGCCGGAAGCCGTAGTTGACCAGGTTCTCCTTGCGGGCCCGGTCGCCGCGGTACATGCCGTTGAGCTGGCCGATCAGCGCGTGACTCTCGTCGAAGAAGATCAGCGCGTCGTCGGGCAGGTAGTCGATCAGCGTCGACGGCGGCTCGCCGGGCAGCGATCCGGAGATGTGGCGCGAGTAGTTCTCGATGCCCTTGCAGTGGCCGACCTCGGTCATCATTTCGAGGTCGAAGCGCGTGCGCTGCTCGAGCCGCTGCGCCTCGACGAGGCGGTTCTCCTTGTAGAACCAGTCGAGCCGCTCGCGCAGTTCCACCTTGATCGTCTCGATCGCGTTGAGCACGGTGCCACGCTGCGTGACGTAGTGCGAGCCGGGGTAGATCGTGAAACGGGGGATCTTCTGGCGCACCTTGCCGGTGAGCGGATCGAAGAGCTGCATGCTCTCGACCTCGTCGTCGAAAAGCTCGATGCGCACCGCGAGCTCGGCGTGTTCGGCGGGGAAGACGTCGATGACGTCGCCGCGCACGCGGAAGGTGCCGCGACCGAAGTCCACCTCGTTGCGCTGGTACTGCATCTGGATCAGCCGCGCGATGATGTCGCGCTGGCTCAGCCGGTCCTTGACGCGCATCGTCAGGACCATCTTGTGATACTCGTTCGGGTTGCCGATGCCGTAGATGGTCGACACGGTGCCCACGATCACCACGTCGCGACGCTCCATCAGCGACTTCGTCGCCGACAGCCGCATCTGCTCGATGTGCTCGTTGATCGACGAGTCCTTCTCGATGAACAGGTCGCGCTGAGGCACGTAGGCCTCGGGCTGGTAGTAGTCGTAGTAGCTGACGAAGTACTCGACCGCGTTGTTCGGGAAGAACTCCCGGAATTCCGAATACAGCTGCGCGGCCAGCGTCTTGTTCGGCGCGAGGACCAGCGACGGGCGACCGGCTCGCGCGATGACGTTGGCCATCGTGAAGGTCTTGCCCGACCCGGTGACCCCGAGCAGCGTCTGGAACGCCAGGCCGTCGTCAAGCCCCTCCACGAGCTTGTCGATCGCCTGCGGCTGATCCCCGGCCGGTGCAAACGGCTGGAAAAGCTGGAATGGACTGCCCGGAAACGACACGAGATCCGCGTCGGTCGGCTGAGAGGCGAGGTTGGTGGCCATGCTAGGATTTGTGCTGTTGCAGTGCAATTTGCAGCGCTGCAAGGGGCGCGCGACACGCACCACGAACATCGTTGGTGCGCTGCGATATTGGGCTGCAATTATCGCGCCGAACGTGTGCGCGAATCCAGTGTTTTTTGAAAATGGAACCGAATCAGGCGGTTACGAAATATTGCGCCTCGCCTGGAGGTTGCCTCTTCTTGCGGAATACGCCGATATGATTGCCTCCCCTTTCCGAAGTGTCGAACTTGCGCCCAAGGACCCGATCCTGGGCATGACGGAGGCGTTCGTCGCCGACGACCGCACCGGAAAGATCAATCTGGGCGTGGGCGTCTACACCGACGCCGACGGCAAGGTGCCGGTGATGGCGGCAGTGCGCGAGGCCGAGAGCCTGCGCGTAACCAAGGCCCTGGCGCGCAGCTACCTGCCGATCGACGGAATCGCGCCTTACAACGTGCTCGCGCAGACGCTCCTGTTCGGCGAGGGCGCGAAGGTTCTTGCCGACGGACGCGTGGTCACCATCCAGGCGCTCGGCGGGACCGGGGGCCTGAAGATCGGCGCCGATTTTCTTCACCAACTCACGCCGACCGCCGAGGTGCTGATCAGCGACCCGAGCTGGGAGAACCATCAGGCGCTGTTCACGCAGGCCGGCTTCTCCGTTCGCCAGTACCCCTATTACGACGCGGCGACGAAGGGTCTCGACTTCGACGGGATGATCGGCGCGCTCGAAATTGCGCGGCCCGGGACCATCGTCGTGCTGCATGCGTGCTGCCACAACCCGACCGGGGCAGATCCCGACTCCGCGCAGTGGGCGAGGATCGTCAAGACGGTGGCGGAACGCGGACTGATGCCGTTCCTCGACATCGCCTACCAGGGCTTCGCGGACGGCGTCGAGGCCGATGCCGCCGTGGTTCGCCAGTTCGCCGATTCGGGACTCGAGTTCCTCGTATCGAGTTCGTTCTCGAAGTCGTTCTCGCTGTACGGCGAGCGCGTCGGCGCTCTGTCGATCGTGACCGCCGACAAGGCCGAATCGACGCGCGTGCTGAGCCAGATCAAGCGCGTGATCCGCACCAACTACTCGAGCCCGCCGACGCATGGCGGCGCGACCGTGACGGTCGTGTTAAGCGACCCGAAACTGCGCGCGCTGTGGGAAGAGGAACTCGGCGGGATGCGCGACCGCATCCGCGCGATGCGGGTGGGCCTGGTCGAGCGCCTGAAGCAGCGCATGCCGACGGCGAACTTCGATCACATCACGCGCCAGCGCGGGATGTTCTCGTATTCGGGCCTGACGCCCGAGCAGGTCGCGCGCCTGCGCGACGACTTCGCGATCTACGCGCTGAACACGGGGCGCATGTGCGTGGCTGCACTGAACCTGCACAACATCGACACGGTCGCTGACGCGATTGCCACAGTGGCGCAGCCGCGCGTTGACGCATTTTCCGCGGCATCGCTATAATCGCGGTCCCCCAATTCCCCGATAGCTCAGTTGGTAGAGCAACGGACTGTTAATCCGTGTGTCCCTGGTTCGAGTCCAGGTCGGGGAGCCAGAGAAATCAAGAGCTTGCGAGATCGCAGGCTTTTTTTTCGTCCGCTCGGGTCACAGCGGGGTCACTTATGGAAGGCCGCGATGTCTCGACGGCTCGGCGCTGTGCATTCACGAAAACGATGACCGCCGAGCGCAAGACGAGCGAGGAGGCGCGACCCTTCTGGCTGATTCCCGCTGAGCATTCGGGGCTCGACGTCGCGATGATCGCGGTCGGCCAATTGCAAGGGCCTTTCGCCAATGTGATCTTGGCGCAGGGCGTGACCAATCAATCCGCCCCCCGGAAGGTTGCGCGGTTCCTTGCCGGCGAAGTGAAGGCTGCGTTCTACGAGCAGCGCGAAGTGTTCCGCGAATGGCGCCTGATTGCGGGCGCTCGGTTCACCGTTGCAGATCGCCGGTGGCAAGCGACATTGTCGATGAAGTGCAGGGAGCCGCCGGCAAAGGGCCTCGTACGGGTTGTGCAAGGCCAGCATTCGCCCTTTCCGAAGAGCCTACGGCCCACCCCGTTCCAAGCGATGGACTTCGCCTTCGACTTCAGAAAGCGAATCGTCACTCGTCAAGTCTCGTGGCATTGGGACGAGCCGATCAATTGAAGCCGAAGAGCGCCTTCTTCGGTTTCGTTTCGGCCCTCTTTCTTGCAGGCGTTGCAATCGGGTATGTGCTGGCTGGGCATGAGCGGCTTGCACCATTCAAGCTGCTCAACATCATCGGTATCTCGTACGGGCTCCTCGGTTTAATCGTCCTTTCAGAGCTAATCGCCCGCGTCGAAACACTGCAGAGATTCATCGTGTATTGGGTCGCGGGTGTGCTTCTCTGGGCACATTCGCTCGTCCCGCTTGGCGCCGTGATTGGCGCCGCAGTTGGTTGGGCATTACCTTCTTCGGCAGTCGTCGCGAAGTTCTTCGGTACGTTTCTTGTTTACTCGCTTCTCGTGCTGGCTTCGCTCGATGCGTTCGTCACTTATCCTCAAGATAAGCGCCTTCAAGCGTTCGCATTGCGCACACAGGTGTTCGGACTGATCTTGCTGATCACTGGCGCGGTCGCCCAATTAATCGCTGCGATTCAAGACTTCTGAGCAGTGGATGCATCGGCCCGGATCACGAGGGCGCGGCTGCGCGATGGATGTCGAGCCGGCCCTGGGAATGGACCAACGGCGCTTCGCGCTTTGACTTGCGCGAGACCGAAACTCAACCCCGACCCGTCACGTCGGGCGCAAGTGCGCGCGCAAATGGTTTTCCACCAGGCCAATGACGCGTGCCACTTCGATAGAGAAAGCGTCTCCCTTCGCCCCGTGGACAATCTTCCGCATTCGCTCGCCGAAGTCGGGATCGTGCTGAAAGTCTTGTTGACCGTTCGCAGTCGTTTGGACTGCCTGTGGTGGTGCATACACGGCCCGCCTATCCGGCTGCGCGCCTATGTATGTGAGGCCGTAGAGCCTTTTTTTCGTCGTTTAGCCTTCAATCGTCACACGGTAGGGGAGTTACCAGACTGTGCCGGCGCGTAAAGAAACGGATCGAACGCGCTCCCGCAGGGACGCACGGGTCATCAAGGCAACGTGTGAACTAAAAATCGCCGATGACGGACGGAGCATCAGGCCTAGGCGAGATGAGTCTGTCGCCGAGAACAGACTGACCACCAGTGCGTCGCCGTCTAGCGGATTGGCATCGAGGGTGATCGGCGGCCAAAACCGGCCGGTCGACGTCGCCATGCCGATGACCGCTTCAGACTGACGACTGCCGGTAAGCGTCCAGCGAACTCATCTTGACGCTGCAGTCGATCGTCCCAGCTTGGCATCCACCGATGCGGCAGCAGCTCGTCGATATCTCGGGCCTTGTGCGTCGGTAACCGTGTCAGCACGTCCTTGAGGTAGGCATAGGGATCGTGCCCGTTGAGCTTCGCCGTCTGAATCAGGCTGGTGATCGCGGCCGCCCGCTGACCGGCGATGAGGGTTCCCGCGAACAGCCAGTTCTTCCGGCCGGTCGCCCAGGGTCGGATCTGCTGCTCGCCTTGGTTTTTGTCGATCGGCAATGCCGGGTCGTCGAGGTATCGGGTGAGCGCAGTCCAGCGTTGAGGCTGTAGTCGATCGCCTTGGCAGTGGCGCTGCCGTCGGTGATGCGGGTGCGCTGGCCGATGAGCCAGTCGTGCAAGGCCGAAGCAATCGACGCTGCGCGTCGTTGTCGTTCTTCGCGCCTTCGTTCGGGCGGCCAGTCCTTGACCTGGCGCTCGATCCCGTAGAGCTGGCCGATGAAGTCGATCGCGGTCGCGGTCGCGGTCGCGGCGATCGTGCTCTGGTTGCTGAAGTGCAGTTCGACGAAGTTGCGTCGCGCATGGGCCATGCAACCGGCTTCGATCACGCCGTTGGCGAACAGCGCCTTGTAGCCGCTGTAGTCGTCGCACATCAGGCTACCTTGCCAGTCACCGAGGAAGGTACGGGCGTGTCGCGGCGCGGCTGGCGTTGAAGTCGTAGACCACCGCCTTCAACGGCTCGAAGAGGCCGCTGGCGTAAGCCCAGAGATAGGCCCGATGGGTCTTGCCGGTGCCCGGTGCCAGCATCGCGACCGGCGTCTCGTCGGCATGCACGACCGCGCAGTTGAGGATCTGTACCTTCAGCGCGTCGACCAGCGGTTGCAGTCGCACACCGCACACGCCGATCCAGGCGGCCAGCGTCGAACGCGGGATGCTCAGACCAGCTCGACCGAAGATCGCTTCCTGGCGGTACAGCGGCAGGTGATCGGCGTGCTTGGCGACCAGCGCCTGGGCCAGTAATCCGGAGGTGGGGATGCCCTTGTCGATGATCTCGGCGGGGACCGGGGCCTGAACCAGCGTGCGGCAGTCGCTGTAGGTCCTCTTGCCGCGGATGTGACGCTCGACCGTGAAGGCGCCGGGCGTGTAGTCGAGCTTCTCGCTGACGTCTTCGCCGATGCGCTTCATCGCGCAGCCGCAGACGCAGGTCGTATTCTCGGGCTCGTGACGACGGTCGACGCGCGGCAGATGCGCCGGCAACGGTGCGCGCTTCGGACGGTCCGCCGGCTCGTCCGCCGGCTTCTGTTCGGCACCGGCCTTCAGTTCGGCGAGCCGGGCTTCGATCGCCGCAATGTCGGCGTCGACGGCCTCCTCCAACAGCGTCTTCTGCTGGGCATCGAGCTGTTCGCTCTTGACGCCGAACTTGACGCGGCGAAGCTGCGCCATTTCGAAGGTCAGCTTCTCAATCTTGGCGTCGCGCCAATGGATCTCGCGGGCGTCGCGGTCGATCCGCTCGATCAGTTGGCCGGCCAGTTCACGCAGCGCGCCCTCGTCCAGGGACGCGAGCTTGGCAGGGTCGATGCGTGGCGTTTGAAGCATGCACCTCAGTGTGCCAAGACGCTCTCGGATGTGCCATCGGCAGATGCACCGGTTGCCTCAACACCATCGCGATCACGTCACCCGGATCACGCCTTCTTCCCCGATCCGTTGCCACGGCAGACCGAGCACCAGCGCATCGAGCTGCTCGTGCGTCAGCGAGAGATGAGCACCGCGATTAACAGCTGGCCAGACGAAGCGCCCCTGGTGCAAACGACGCGCCGCCAGCCAGATGCCGATGCCGTCGTGGACCAGCGCCTTCAGGCGATTGGCACGTTCGTTGCACTCGGCCAGCACCGCCGCCTTCAGATCACGGCTATGCCGACGACGCGTCTCACGCTTCGAATTTATGGTGTCCACCAAAGTTTAGGTGGACGCTATGCTCGTCGGCGCCTCGGACCACCTCAACCTGTGTTCGCTGGACGCTTACGACTGCCGCTCCGGTCTGCGACGCTGAACGCCAGCTCCTGTTGGGAGCTGACGTTCATCTTTGTGAATGGTAGTCGTCCGTTGCACCCCAGAACCGGACGTTCACTGTCGACCCGGCGGCAGGGCGCCCCAGGGGACTGGTTTTGCCGCGACCGAATTGGAGCTCCCGGCCCGAAGCGGACGTACGAGTCAAGCCGCCTGATGGTCGATAAGCCAATGCGTGCGTTTTTCGCGACACGGGCCGCTTACGTTGAGTGAACGACACTCGTGAATGCGATGATCAATCTCTTAAGCGGGCATCCTGACCCGCATGGGAGATTGATATGCGCATAACAACGGCGTGGGTGTTTATTGGAATCCTTGCCGGTTGCGTCAACACAACCCGACCCGGCGCGGTTGGAATTGAAAGAACCCAGTTGCTCACGGCGCCCTCTGCATCGGTGAACCAGGCTGCCGCCTCGCTTTACTCTCAAGCAACCTCAGCACGTCGAGCTACTGGACAGCTGAATGCTCATGCCGACGATGCAGAGCGCGTGCGAGTTGTCTCTAATCGCCTAATTCAGCAAGTCGGTATCTTTCGAGCCGATGCCTCAGCTTGGGCTTGGGAAATCAATCTGTTTGACGACGACGTCGTCAACGCTGCTTGTCTCCCTGGCGGAAAAATCTTCGTCTACCGCGGTTTGATTCAGCAACTGTCGCTGACTGATGACGAGTTAGCCGCGGCGATAGGACATGAGATCGCACACGCGCTCCGTGAGCACGGGAGAGAGAAGTTGTCGCAGCAACAACTCGCTAGCGCAGTAGTACAAGGACTCGCAAATGCACGCAGCCGATACGCCGCAACCAATGCGGCCATCGCAGACCTCGGAAGCAAAATCTTTGTGATGCTTCCATATTCACGATCGATGGAGCTCGAGGCCGATGTAATTGGGCTCGAGTTGATGACGCGCGCGGGCTACGACCCACGAGCCGCCTTGACATTGCAAGAGAAGATGCTGCGGTTGCAGGGCGGCCCTGGCCGCAACGACTTTTTTAAGACTCATCCTGCCGGTGAGTTCCGCGTCGCGAATCTCCAGACCTCCATGCCCAAGGTTCTAGCGTTGAACGAGCCACGACAAGGCACACGCGTAACCACGAGCGGTGGAACAGCTTCGTCATCCAATGTGGCGCTGCCTGTTCAAGCCCCTCCCGTTCCTGTACGACTGGTTGGCATTCAGTTTCCGAGTGCGGAAGTCGCAGCAAGACCGACTGAACCAATCACCGGTCGCAGTTCTTTCTCAGTTGAGCGCCTCGCGCGTCAGAACGCGTGCTCAGTAAAGCCTGTCGGTATCCTTAGAGAGCGAGGGGCTGGGTACGAAGTCTATTCAGTTGAATGCGATGGTGGTGGAGAACGCGCTTATCGATGCGAGTTTGGTCAGTGTGTCGCGGCTGCAGGGTGATCAAACCTCAGCGACGATCCGACATCGCATCCGGCCGTTCACGACCCATTGCGGACGTGCCTGCGAGGTTCACGGCCGCTCCCGCGCCTAGCTTTCGGAGATCAAAGTATCCTCACAAACCTCTCGCAGCAATCCTGCGCGGAAGATAGCAAGTGCACCTTGCACCGAATGCCTTTTGAAGACCGGAGCCAATCGTGAACCTTGAGCAATTGCTTCAAGCTGCGGTCCATCGGAGCGATCTTGCAGAAGTGGACGCGCAATTCACAGCAATTGGCGTATCGACTGGCGAGGGCTTTGTACGTCTAAAGGGAGCCATCCTGACGCTCGCGAATGTCGCCGATTTTGAGCCCACGATTAGACCAACTTACAAGGAACTTCCTGAACCGTCGGTCATCATCAAACCTTTGCAAAGCAACTTGGCATTCTGCAAATATCTACGCAACAAATTTGTAGGCCACATTCACCCAACCCTCTTGTCAAAGGCCATTGAATGGCAACCAATACTGACCCAAGCGCCATGTTATCTTGAAAACCAAAACTTTCTAGTAGCGCTGAACCTCTGGCTTCTTGAGACTGCTATCAACACATATGTAGATGGCGAAGGAAATCATAAGATATTTGATGGCGAAACCGATTTGATGTACCCCCCGGATTGGCGAAGGTTTGTCGATTTCTTGGGCGATACTATTCGCGGAACCTTCGAATATTTATCTCTCTTGAACTCCTTGTGGGCACCCAAGCTCACGCTCCAGGTCCCCGCCGAGTTCAACCTCGAACTAGCGATCAGATCCGGGCAGACCGAGTTTAGATTCTTGGCACAATGAAACTCGCAAACAGGTCGGCTGACGTCTCGCGCTTCATGCCGAAAGTCAGCATCCGACCCGAAGCAGCCGAGACCACTCCTTCTACCCTAGCTATCCAACGTAGTCGCTCGAGCTAGACGTGATCGCAACAAAGCAATACTTGCAGCTCATGAGCGCGATCTCGGGGAACAGCGATCTCAATGCACTTGTAGCCGCTCCGCTCCAGTGCAACAAAGGTATGTCTGCCATCGGCGAAGAAAAATGCTTCCGGATGGATAGCGCGCAAGTCAATCACTGGTGCCCATATCTCATTGTTCATTTCAATCCAAGTTATAGCAGCGTTAAGTTTACTCGGCTTTTCGACGCCATCTGGATAGGTAAAAAAGATTCTTCCGTCATCGGTTTTTGAATAAAAGTGGCGGACTTTCGCGACGCTGACGCTTATAAGATCAACGGCCTTGCAGCCGTGAGGCTCAGCAGGGAATGAGTGCAATGCGGGATTGGAGACGATAAATTTCATTCTGGGGCCACCCCTACTAAAACTACGCACTGACGCCAAGTCTTCTTATGGACGGGGGTCCGCGCACCCTCTCCATCGAGCACGAATACGCGAGCCATAGGCGCACAGGCACGATAAGAGCAGTCATCTTGCGTCGCACCCATTGCGGTCCACGGTGAAAGTTTATTTTTAGAGGCGCAGTGGACACATACTATCTCGAGATGAACGCTACCTCTCGGCAGCAGCTGCGGCTCGGCGGAGAGGGTCGGACGCGCAGCAGCAATTCTAAGTAGTCCTTCAAATTTAGAGTCTCGACGTCCGCTTCTGGCCGAAAGGAGAACGGCGTGCTGCGGCTATGTCCGTACATGTCGTGTTGCGTGCCGTGTGAGCACGCTGGCCTTGAAAATGCAGCCGTCCGGCAGCCACTAGGTTCACTCGTAGCTCAAGGCCTGTGCCGGAGTGACGCGGATCGCTCGCCACGCCGGCCATAGGCAGGCAGCGATCGAGATCGGAACCATGACGGCGAGCCACTCGAGGGATGTGCTCATCTGCGGCCACCATGGTGTAGGAACCGGGAACATGACCCGTCCGAACGCGTCCGCGAGCAGGATGCCCATGGGTACGGACAGCGGAATCGACGCGAGCCAAGCCAAGGCGACGATGGTCAATCCCTCGACCTGCACGATGCCCAGGATCGACCGGTCGCTCGCCCCGAGCGCGCGGAGCACGCCGATCTCGCGAGTGCGCTCGATCACGCCCAGGCTCATGGTCGAGGCGAGTCCCGCCGCACCGATGGCGATCATCACCCAGCCCATCGCGCCCAGGAACTCGACCACCATCAACAGGTGATCCTCGACGATCGGCCTGCTCTCGCCGGTGGTCTGGCTTTCCGCGACTAGCATCCCGGCATCGGTGAGGCTGCTGCGCAATGCTTGGATCAGCGCCAGCAGTGCGGATCGTCCGGGCGTGCGCGCGACGATCACCAGCGACGTCGCCAGGCCATCCTCGGCACTGAGGATGGACCGGTTCGCATAGGCGAGCGGTGCCGGGCCGACATCGACGACACCCGCGACGTGCCACGCGGCAATCACGCCGTCCAGAGCCAGCCGCACGTCGCTGCCTACAACGAGGTCCGGTTGCTGACGCTGCAGCGCACGACTGATCACGAGCGCTTGCCCGTCGTCCTCGCGCAACCAGCGCCCGGAGACCACAGACGGCTGCATCATCGTCGTGGTGGGTGGCAGGCCGAGCAGTGTCACCGTGTTGCCGACCTGGTTGCCGTCGCGCGCAATGGTCGCACGTCGACTGCGCCAGGCCTCGGCCTTGGCAACGCCGGGTTCGGCACGCGCCGCCGCTTCCAGCGCCGCGATCGGGCGGGGTTCGGCCAGGCGCAGCGATGCATCGAAATGCTGGGCCGCGAAGAGCAGATCCGTCGACGCGATCACTGCCTGCCGCAGATTGGACGCTCCAAGATGCACGGCGCCGCCGAGCGCGATGGCGAGCAGCGTCAGCGCCATGCGCTCGCGCCGCCGGAACGCGTTCCCGATGGCCAGCAGCACGCCCCGCTTGGCGCCGGCCAGCGCGAGCCAGCGCTGCGCCGCGAGCGGTTGGCCGTCCGCGACGATGCCGATGTCACGCAGGGCGGCACCGACGCTCAGTCGGCACGCGCGACGCACCGGCACGAGCGCGGCGAGCACGGGCAACAGCACGCCGACCACGACCTGAACCGCGACAGCCCACGCCGGAACCTGCAGACCGTCCAGCGGGAAGTTGAGCATCTCGGCCCTGAATCCTGCGTAGACACGCCCGATGACAATCGCCAGCGGCAACGCGATCAGCGAAGCGGCGATGCCGAGCACGAACGCCTGGCCGAGGTAGATGCCGGCGATGTGCAAGCGATTCGCTCCCAGGGTCTTCAGCACGCCGATCGCGCGCGTCTGGCGCGCGAGCATCGCGGTGAAGAGGTTGACGACCAGCAATGCGCAGACGAACAGCGCTAGCAGTCCGAAGCCGCCTTGCGTCATCAGGAGCGAATCCATCTGCGCCGCGTGAACATGCACGCCGGGTTCCGGCACTTCGACGAAACGCAC
>Ga0209724_1000246_pt1 | contig 55574 bp, 62 predicted proteins | sample grotaG_FD_184143 | JGI IMG/M metagenome (GOLD analysis project Ga0209724, IMG submission 184143) | Glacier valley bacterial and archeal communities from Borup Fiord, Nunavut, Canada, to study Microbial Dark Matter (Phase II) -... | ecosystem: Environmental > Aquatic > Freshwater > Ice > Glacier ... | reverse complement strand
TCGCCACCACCCGGGAGAAAGCCGCCGAGGGGGGCGTCAGGGCCAGGGAGATGGCGGCCGACGCCAAGCAGAACCTCAAGGAAGGGGCGGCCGTGGCGGCGGACAAGGCCCAGGACCTGTCGCAGAAGGCGAAGGACAAGCTCGCCAACTGATCGTCACGCACCACGCGTTTTTCGAGGACGTGGCACGATGGCGCCTGCGAGTCATTTGGAAGGATGTCGAACATGAGCAGCGAAACCCAGACCGTGCACGAATTCATCGACCAGACGGTTCACCAGAACCCGGTCGTGCTGTTCATGAAGGGCACGGCGCAATTCCCGCAGTGCGGCTTCTCCGGTCGCGCGATCCAGTTGCTGAAGGCCAACGGCGTCACCAGCCTCGTGACCGTCAACGTGCTCGAGGACGACGACGTGCGCCAGGGCGTGAAGGCCTACTCCAACTGGCCGACCGTCCCGCAGCTCTACATCAAGGGCGAGTTCGTCGGTGGCTCGGACATCATCGGCGAGATGCACGACAGCGGCGAACTGAAGAAGATGCTGGAGTCGGCCGCCGCCTGACGCGCACCACGCTCCCGCGAACGAAGCCGGCATCCGCCGGCTTTTTTCGTTGGTGCTCGCGGTCGAGGCGCTCTCGGCCGTGGGCGCACCAGCAATGCGCGCCGCATCCGGGCGAATCGCAGTGGGTGCCCGCTGCGCGCACCTCGCGATCGAGCCCGGCGCCCGGCAACGCGGCTCGATGACCGGCGTACCGCAAGATCCGAAGGGTCTGGCGTGGTTCTTGCCACGTATCAAGCCGACCCTTCGACGCGACGGTCGTCGCCGCCAGTCATGCGCAATGCATCCCTCGAAGCCGAACCGCAGCCGATCGAGATCGACCTCGATCGAACGGCGCTGGTCCTCATCGACATGCAGCGCGATTTCCTGGAGCCCGGCGGCTTTGGCGCGTCGCTGGGCAACGACGTCGCCCTGCTCGCCCGCGCGGTCGAGCCGTGTCGCGCGCTGCTCCACGCCGCACGTGCGCGGGGCCTGCTGGTGGTGCACACGCGCGAGGGTCATCGCCCGGACATGCGCGACGCCCCGCCGGCCAAGGTCGCCCGGGGATCGCCCGAGACCCGCATCGGCAGCGTCGGCCCGATGGGCCGCATCCTGATCCGCGGTGAACCCGGCCACGACATCGTCGCGGCCCTGGCACCGATCGACGGCGAACCGGTGATCGACAAGCCGGGCAAGGGCGCCTTCTACGCGACCGACCTGCAGACCATCCTGCACAACCACGGCATCGACGCGCTGATCGTCTGCGGCGTGACGACGGAGGTCTGCGTCCACACCACCGTGCGCGAGGCCAACGACCGGGGCTACCGCTGCATCGTCCCCGGCGACTGCTGCGCGTCCTACTACCCCGAGTTCCACGACGTCGCCCTGCGCATGATCCACGCGCAGGGCGGCATCTTCGGCTGGGTGTCCGACTCGGCGCGCGTGCTCGCGGCATTCGGATAGCAACAGGCGCCGCGCCGACCGGCGCGGCGTGGCTTCGACGGAGAACCGACCATGTCGACGACTGCACCGGACCCTGCCCGCCCCGCCTTGTGGACCCCCGGCGACTGGAACGCTTTCTTCGGCTTCGGCACCAACATCCTCGTCAACCTGCTGGTCCTGACGGGTCTGCTGCGCTTCGTGCTGAAGATGCCCGACGACCTGGTCTTCGGCCGCATCCTGCCGGCGACCGGACTGATGCTGTTCCTCAGCACCGCGTACTACGCGGCGCTGGCCTGGCGCCTTGCGCGCAAGACCGGGCGCAGCGACGTCTGCGCGCTGCCGTCGGGCATCAGCGTGCCGCACATGTTCGTCGTCGTCTTCGTCGTGATGATGCCGATCCTGCTGAAGACCAACGATCCGGTCCGCGCGTGGGAAGCCGGCCTGACCTGGGTCTTCATCCAGAGCTTCGTGCTGATGCTGGGGGGCTTCGTCGGGCCGGTGATCCGCAAGATCACGCCCCGTGCGGCGCTGCTCGGCTCGCTCGCCGGCGTGTCGATCACGTTCATCTCGATGAGTCCCGCCGCACAGATGTTCACGACGCCGGTGATCGGCGTCGTCTGCTTCGGGATCATCCTCGCGAGCTGGTTCGGCGGCGTGCGCTACTTCCGCGGCATGCCGGCCGGCCTCGTCGCGATCGTGGTCGGCTCGCTGATCGCGTGGGGATCGACCGCGCTCGGACTCGACTACGGCGGCATGAGCGTCGCGAAGCTCGGCGCGTCGCTGGCGAGCTTCGGGTTCTCCGTGCCATTCCCGGTCGTCGGCCACGTCTTCTCGGGCTTCGAGTTCCTCGGCGTGATCCTCGTCACCGCGATCCCGTTCGGCATCTACGACCTGGTCGAGGCGCTCGACAACGTCGAGAGCGCGGCCGCGGCCGGCGACCCCTACCCGACGACGCGCGTGCTGACGGCCGACGGCGTCATCAGCCTGATCGGCTGCCTGATGGGCAACCCGTTCATCAACGCGGTGTACATCGGCCACCCCGGATGGAAGGCGATGGGCGGTCGCATCGGCTACTCGGCCGCGACCGGCGTGATGGTGATCGTACTGTCGTGGTTCGGCGTGATCGCGCTGATGATGGCGCTGGTGCCGGTGGTCGCGATCCTGCCGATCCTGCTCTACATCGGCATGCTGATCGGCTCGCAGGCGTTCCAGGAGACGCCGCACCGCCACGCGCCCGCGATCGTGCTCGCGCTGATCCCTCAGGTCGCGGCCTGGGGCAAGACGATGATCGACAATTCCCTCGGCGCAGCCGGCACCAGCGCGGCGGCGGTCGGGATGGACAAGCTCGGGCAGAACGGCGTGCTCTATCACGGCCTGGCCGTGCTGGGCGGCGGCGCGGTGCTGGCCGGCATGGTGCTGGCCGCGATCACCGTCTTCATCATCGACCGCAAGTTCGTGAAGGCCGCGGCGTTCGCGGCGGCGGGCGCGGTGCTGACCTTCTTCGGGCTGATGCACGGCGAGGCGGTCGGCATCGGCGAGTCGCCGGCGGTCGCGGCGAGCTACTTGATGCTTGCCGGCCTGCTGCTCGTCATGGCGCGCGAGCGCGTCGGCGATTTTCCGCCGGTGACGGCGGCAGGACACGCGCAGGAACTGGACTCTGCGGCCTAGAACGCCCGGGGGATCGCGATGGTTCGGGTGGTGCCGGCTGCAGGAATCGAACCTGCCACCTGATGATTACAAATCAACTGCTCTACCAAATGAGCTAAGCCGGCGGACGGCGCGATTCTAGCGGAGCCCCTCGCTGCGAGGAAGGAGCGCGTGGATCGCTGTTGCTACTTGACGATCGTCAGGTGCGGACGGCCCTTCGGGCCGTCGGTGGGCGGCGGCGGGGCGTCTTCGGGCTGGACGACCTTGAGCACGTCGCGCGCCTTGCTCGACTCGCGCTCGGGCTGCGCGTCCTCGGGCAACGCCGGCGCGGGCAGCGCCGGCGGCTCGTGTCCGCGGCCGATCGCCGCATCGGCCAGGTCGAACGCCATGCCGTGGCCGTTCTCGCGCGCGTAGATCGCGCTGACGTTGGCGATCGGGACCGAGATCGTGCGCGCCTTGCCGCCGAAGCGCGCCTGGAATTCGACGAGGTCGTTGCCGATCTGCAGCTTGCTGGTGGCCAGCGCGCTGATGTTCAGCACGATCTCGTTGTTCTTCACGAACTCCTGCGGCACCCGCGTCGTCGCGTCCACGTGCACGGCCAGGAAAGGCGTGTAGCCGCTGTCCGTGCACCATTCGTAGATGGCACGGATCAGGTAGGGCTTGGTGGACGGTTCGGACATGGCGATGGAATCGGCTTCCATGCTACGAAGAAAGCGGCGTGCTCCGCAACAGGGGAATCAGCGACGCATCACCTTCTCGGACGGCGTCAGCGCCTCGATATACGCGGGGCGCGAGAAGATCCGCTCGGCGTACTTCATCAGGGGCGCGGCGTTCTTGCCGAGCTCGATGCCGTAATGGCCCAGTCGCCAAAGAAGCGGTGCGATCGCGACGTCGAGCATCGAGAAGTCGTCGCCGAGCATGAACTTGTTCTTGAGGAACACCGGCGCGAGCTGCGTCAGGCGATCGCGGATGCCCGCGCGGGCCTTCTCGTGCGCCTTCTCGTGGCCCTTGGCCGAGACGTTCTCGAGCGTGCCCACGTGCACGAACAGTTCCTTCTCGAAATTGAACAGGAACAGCCGCGCGCGCGCACGCATCACCGGGTCGGCCGGCATCAGCTGCGGATGCGGGAAGCGCTCGTCGATGTACTCGTTGATGATGTTCGACTCGTACAGCACCAGATCGCGCTCGACGAGGATCGGCACCTGGCCGTACGGGTTCATCACCGAGATGTCCTCGGGCTTGTTGAAGAGATCGATATCGCGAATCTCGAAGTCCATGCCCTTCTCGAACAGGACGAGACGGCAACGCTGACTGAAGGGGCAGGTCGTGCCCGAATAGAGAACCATCATTTTTATGTACCCCTGAAAAAGCAAAGGCCGGGAAGCGGAAGCGCTCCCCGGCCGTCGCCTGAACCGCTTACTTGATTTCTTTCCAGTAAGCCGCGTTCAGGCGCCACACGATCACGAACGTGAATCCGAGAAACAGCAGCACCCAGACGCCGATGCGCCTGCGCGTTTGTGCCGCCGGTTCCGCCATCCAGCTCAGGAACCCGGTGATCTCGGCAACCGACGTGTCGTACTGCAACGGCGTGAGGGAGCCTGGCGTCACCTCCTCGAACTTCTCGAACTCGTGGACCGGCTTGCCGGCCTCGTCCTTCTTGTCGACATAGACCGCTTCGCGCGTGCCCTGCAGTTGCCACAGGATGTGCGGCATGGCCGAGTTGGGATACGCGAGGTTGTTCCAGCCGGTCGGGCGCGTGTCGTCCCTGTAGTAGGTGCGCAGGTACGAGTAGATGTAGTCAGCGCCGCTGCCGCGCTCGCCCGACTTGGCGCGCGCGATCACCGACAGGTCGGGTGGCGCCGCGCCGAACCATTCCTTGGCGTCCTTCGCGGTCATCGACACGCGCATCAGCTCACCGACCTTGTCGCTCGTGAACAGCAGGTTCTTCTTGATCTGGTCTTCGGTCAGTCCGAGGTCCTGAAGACGGCTATAGCGCATCGACGACGCGCCGTGGCAGTTGAGGCAGTAATTGACGAACAACTTGGCGCCGCTCTGCAGGGCAGCCTGGTCGTTCATCAGGTTGGGCGCGTGGTCCAGCGCGTAGCCTTCCGCCGCGGACGCGGACATCGGGGCCAGCAGAGGCAGGAGCAGCAGCGCGGCGAGCAGTTTCTTCATGCGGGGCTTTCGGGCGAACGTCGGGGCGGGCGGGTTCAATGAGGATGGAAGTTGACGCGATCCGGCGGCGTCTTGAACTGGCCGAGCGTGGTCCACAGCGGCATCAGCAGGAAGAAGCCGAAGTAGTAGACCGTGCCGATCTGCGACATCAGGTTCTTGGTGTCCGAAGGCGGCTCGGTACCGAGCCAGCAGAGCACGACGAACACGGCGAAGAAGATGCCGTACAGGTACTTGTGCCAGACCGGCCGGTAGCGGATCGACTTGACGGGGCTGTAGTCGAGCCACGGCAGGAAGAACAGCATCACGACCGCTCCCCCCATCACGACGACGCCCCAGAACTTCGCGTCGAAGGTGCGCAGCAGGACGATCGCCACCGCGGCGGCGACCGCGACCGGCACCACCCATTTGATCGCCGGCTTGGCGCGCATGTACCAAAGCACGAAGCCGATGACGATGCCGACGATCATGACCCACGTGAACACGTCGGTGGTCGCGCGCAGCATCGAGTAGAACGCCGTGAAGTACCAGACCGGCGCGATGTGCTGCGGCGTCTGCAGCGGGTTGGCCGGCAGGAAATTGTTGAACTCGAGGAAGTAGCCGCCCATCTCCGGCGCGAAGAACACAACCACCGAGAAGATGAACAGGAAGGCCGCGACACCCATCGCGTCGTGCACCGAGTAATACGGATGGAACGGGATGCCGTCGAGCGGGATGCCGTTCTTGTCCTTGTTGGCCTTGATGTCGACGCCGTCGGGGTTGTTCGACCCGACCTCGTGGAGCGCGACGATGTGCGCGGCGACCAGCCCGAGCAGCACGAGCGGGATCGCGATGACGTGGAACGAGAAGAAGCGGTTCAGCGTCGCGTCGGACACCACGTAGTCGCCGCGGATCCACAGCGACAGCTCGGGCCCGATGAACGGCACCGCCGAGAACAGGTTGACGATCACCTGCGCGCCCCAGAACGACATCTGGCCCCACGGCAGCAGATAGCCGAAGAACGCCTCGGCCATCAGGCACAGGAAGATGCCGGTGCCGAAGATCCACACCAGCTCGCGGGGCTTGCGGTACGAGCCGTAGATCAGGCCGCGCACCATGTGCAGGTAGACCACGATGAAGAACATCGAGGCGCCCGTTGAATGCATGTAGCGGATCAGCCAGCCCCACGGCACCTCGCGCATGATGTACTCGACGCTCGCGAAGGCCACCGGCACGCCCGCCGCGTTGAGCGACGCGTCCGGCTTGTAGTGCATCACGAGGAAGATGCCCGTGACGATCTGGATCACGAGGACCAGCAGCGCGAACGCGCCGAAGAAATACCAGAAGTTGAAGTTCTTCGGCGCGTAGTACTCCGACAGGTGCGCCTTGAACGTCGACGTCAGCGGGAATCGGTTGTCGACCCAACCGAGCAGACGCTCGGGAGCCGATGCATCCGCCGGAACCTCAACCATCTTCGTGTTCGCCATGAATCTCTCCGCGCACCGCGTTTACGTCGTTCTATCTCAGTCGTTCACCGATCCCTCGAGCATCGAGGCGCCTTGCATGCGGCGCGCCCGACGATCGCGGGACGGTGGCTTTCGTGACCGGCGAGGCCGCGGTGTCGGGCGTCGTTGACGACGTCCGACCGCCTCGGCCGCGCAGGCGCCGGTCAGGCCTTCTTTTCTTCGCCGATCAAAATCCTGCTGTCGGAGATGAAGTTGTACGGGGGAATCGGCAGGTTGTCCGGTGCCGGTTTGTTCTTGTACACGCGCCCGGCGAGGTCGAAGGTGGATCCATGACACGGGCACAGGAAGCCGCCCGGCCAGTCGTTGGGCAGGCTCGGCTGCGCGCCGGGCGTGAAACGCGCCGACGGCGAGCACCCGAGGTGCGTGCAGACGCCGACGGCGACGAGGTACTCGGGCTTGAGCGAACGGTGTTCGTTGCGCGTGCCCTCCATCGGCGTGAACTCCGACGGATTGCGCTTGGACTGCGGGTCGGCCAGCTCCGGGTCGTTCTTCTTGAGCTCGTCGACCATCGCCTTGCTGCGGCGGACGACCCACACCGGCTTGCCGCGCCACTCGAACGTGCGCAGCTCGCCGACGGCCATGCCCGAGATGTCGGCCTCGACCGGTGCACCGGCGGCCTTGGCCTTCTCGGACGGCTCGAAGCTGCCGACCAGTGGGGTGATGGCCGCCAAGCCGGCGACGCCGCCGGCCGCGCAACTGGCGATCAGCAGGTTGCGGCGGGTACTGTCTGCGGGCAATTCGGTGAAGGCGGCGCCGGACGAAGCGGCGAGATGATCTGCGGTGGACATGGGATCGCCGAATCCGAACAGACTTCGGTCTTAATTGACGTGGGGTGAGGGCGGGACTCGCATCGCGCCCGCTCGAATCGGCAAGCAATCCGGGCGACGATTTTGACGACGGTCGATTTTACCGGATTCGTGAGGCGAATCAAAGTTTGTCCCACGCGGTGCGCAACGCGAGGGCGAACGCCACGGCCAGGATCATGGAGATAACATAAAATCCGGGCTCTTCAACCTGGGCGGGTGCGATCGATGAGCATGCTGGAGGACTTTCGCGATTTTGCGATCAAGGGAAACGTCGTGGATCTGGCGGTCGCCGTGATCATCGGCGGCGCGTTCGGTAAGATCGTGGATTCGGTGGTCAGAGACCTCATCATGCCGGTTGTCGGCGCGATCTTCGGTGGACTCGACTTCAGCAACTACTACATCCAGCTCGGCACCATGAAGGCCGAACAGGCCACCAAGCTCGGCCATGCGGCGCCGTACAGCTACAAGGAGATGGCCGATGCCGGCGTCGCGGTCCTCGGCTACGGCAACTTCCTCACGGTGGCGCTCAACTTCGTCATCCTCGCCTTCATCATCTTCTGGATGGTCAAGCTGATCGCCAACGCGAAGCCGAAGCTCGATCCGGCGCCGGCCGCGCCACCGCCCACGCCCGAAGACGTCCTGCTGCTGCGCGAGATTCGCGATTCGCTCAAGCGGCCCTGATCGGCGACCGACGCGGTTCTTTTCCCGAGGCGGGCGCTGCCCGCCTTTTTTTGGTGATCCGGATGCCCCAGACGGCCGATTCCCGCAACGTGCGCACCGTGACCCGACGCCTGTGGCTGCTGTTCGCGCAGACGGTGACGGTCGCGCTCGCGCTGCTGTTCATCGTGCAGACGCTGCGGCCCGAGTGGCTGCAGGTCGAGCGCCAGGTGGGCACGGTGACGATCAACGTGGCGGCGCCGATGACGCGCACGTCGATGCCGGTCTTCAAGGGTGGGCGCGTCGACTCGTACAGCGACGCGGTCCGCCAGGCCGCACCGGCGGTCGTCAGCATCGATATCAACGGGGACAGCAACAAGAGCGCCCGCGACTCGTTCTCGGATGACCCGCGCCAGCGCCGGCAGCACAATCGCCGTTTCGGCGACGGGCTGGCCGAGCGCACGCTCGCGTCCGGCGTGATCGTCAGCAAGGACGGCTACCTGCTGACCAACCGCCACGTGATCGAAGGCGCCGACGAGATCCTCGTGACGCTGTCCGACGGACGCAACGGCCCTGCGACGGTGGTCGGCAGCGATGCCGAGACCGACCTCGCCGTGCTGCACGTCAACCTGCGCGACCTGCCGGTGATCACGCTCGGTCGCCTAGAGGAGTCGCGCGTCGGCGACGTGGTGCTCGCGATCGGCAACCCGTTCGGGGTCGGGCAGACCGTGACGATGGGCATCATCAGCGCGCTCGGGCGCAATCACCTCAACCTGACCAATTTCGAGAACTACATCCAGACCGACGCCGCGATCAACCCGGGCAACTCGGGCGGCGCGCTGGTGAACGCGGGCGGCAACCTGATCGGCATCAACTCGGCGATCTTCACGAAGGCCTCGGGCGGCTCGCTCGGCATCGGCTTCGCGGTGCCGGTGTCGACGGTCAAGGAAGTGCTCGAAAGCATCATCACCAGCGGCGAGGTCATCCGCGGCTACATCGGCGTCGAGCCGCAGGACATCTCGCCCGAGGAAGTCGAGGCCCTGACCTTCGGCCGCAGCAAGGGCGCCTTCATCTCGGGCGTCAACCGCGGCGGCCCGGCCGACCAGGGCGGCGTCAAGCCGGGTGACATCCTGGTCGCGGTCAACGACCACGCGATCGTCGACACGATCACGATGCTCGACGAGATCGCCCGCCTGAAGCCGGGCAGCAACGCGAAGCTCAAGCTGTTCCGCCGCAAGGAAGAGATCGCGCTGACCGTCAAGGTCGGCACGCGCCCCAAGCCCGGCGCCACTGCGGAGAAGTGACGATGCACCTGCATGCGCTGACGTCCTACCTGCAGGGGCTTCGCGAGAACAACAACAAGGCCTGGTTCGTGATGAACAAGCCGGCCTACGACATCCTGCGCGCGGAGTTCATCGTGCTGGTCGCCGAGGTCTTGAGCGGGCTGATGAAGAAGGACCCGCTGCTGTACGGGCTGGAGCCGAAGAAGGCCCTGTTCCGCATCTATCGCGACATCCGCTTCTCCCACGACAAGACGCCTTACAAGAGCTACTTCTCGGCGTCGCTGGCCGATGCCGACGGCAAGCATTCGGGTCCGATGTACTACCTGAGCATCAACGCCGACGGCCGGCTGCACATGGGTGCCGGCTGCTGGCTGCCGCACAAGGACGTGCTCGCGCAGATCCGTCGGCACATCGTCGAGGAGCATGCGGCGTTGATCAAGATCACGAAGGCGAAGCGCTTCGTCGCGGCCTTCGGTGCGCTCAGCCGCGAGGACACGCTCGCACGCCTGCCGAAAGGCTACGACCCGGCGATGCTCGGCATCGACCGCTTCGGCGACCTGCTGCGATTGAAGAGCTTCGTGGTCGGCCGCGACATCGATCTCACGGCGAAGTCGAATGCCGCAGCGGCCGGCGATCTCGCCGCGACGATCGTCGACACGTTCGCCGCAGCCGTGCCGCTCAACGACTGGTTGCGCAGCGCGCGTCGCGCCTGAAGCGACGTCAGTTCGACGCGGCCTGTCCGGAGCGACGCTCGCCGACCCGCACGAAGCGCGCGACCAGCAGCCCCGCCTCATAGAGCAGCACGAGCGGCACGGCCAGCAGCAGCATCGAACCCGGGTCCGGCGGCGTGATGAGCGCGGCGATGACGAAGGCCGCGACGATCACGTAGGGACGGATGTTGCGCAGCGTGGCGACCGTGACGATGCCGAAGCGCACCAGCACGACGACCACGATCGGCACCTCGAAGGTCACGCCGAACGCGATGAACATCGTCATCACGAAGCCGAAATAGCTGTCGATGTCCGGCGCCACCACGACCGACTTCGGCGCGAGTTCGTTGATCACGCGGAACACGGTGCCGAACACGAAGAAGTAGCAGAACGCCACGCCGACCAGGAACAGGATGAAGCTCGACGCGATGATCGGCATCGCCAGCTTCTTCTCGTGCGAATAGAGGCCCGGCGCGACGAACGCCCACATCTGGTAGAGCACGACCGGCAGCGCGAGGATGAACGCGACCAGCAGCGTCACCTTCACCGGCACCAGGAACGGCGTGATGACGCCGGTCGCGATCATCTTCGTGCCCTCGGGCAACGCGTTCAGCATCGGCTGCGCGAGGATGTCGTAGATGTGCGACGCGAATGGCGCGAGGCAGAGAAAGATCACGACGATCGCGACCGCCGCCTTGACGAGCCGCGAGCGCAGCTCGACGAGGTGCGAGATGAAGGAGTCGCCTTCGCCCCCGTCCGGCCCGGTGAGTTTGGGAGTGGCCACGGATCAGCGCACGCGGTAGCGCGCGACCCGCGCGGCGCCCGACTGCACGCGGGTGCGCTTGCGGTTGGCGCTGCGGAACCACAGTGGCGTCGAACTGGTGCGCTGCGTGACGTTGCGACGCCACTTGTTGCGCTTCGCGGGCGGCACCGGATCGGGGGCCGATGCGGCGAGCGGCATCATCTCGTGGTCGGGTTGGGACGCGATCGGCGAGGTCTCGAACGCCGAGTTCAGGTCCGCTTCCGTCTGGCGCAGACTGCCGTGCACCGACGACTCGAACGAGCTCGCGGCCTGCTGCACGTGGTCGCGCACCGCGCGGAGTTCGTCGATCTGCATCTCGCGGTTGACTTCGGCCTTGACGTCGGCGAGGTAGCGCTGCGCGCGCCCGAGCAGCGTGCCGACCGTGCGTGCCACCTTCGGCAGGCGCTCGGGCCCGATCACGATCAGCGCGACGACGCCGATGACGGCGAGCTTGGTCAGTCCGAGATCGAACACGGGATCAGCGACGCTTCATCGGATGGATGGCGCACGCGACCCTCGTCCCGAAGGACCGGCCACGCAACGCCCCGCTCGGCCTGCGACGGCTGACGCGATCAGGTACGGGTCCTGTCGCGGGCCTCGACATCGATGGTGGTCCGATCGGCCACCTTCGGCGCCTCCGCCGGCGGTTCGGAACCATCCTTCATTCCGGCCTTGAATCCCTTGACCGCGCCGCCGAGGTCCTCGCCCATGTTGCGCAGCTTCTTCGTGCCGAAGATCAGCAGGACGACGACGAGGACGATCAACCAGTGCCAGATGCTCAAACCACCCATTGCTATCTCCTGACGCGCGCCGCGCCATCCGCGAACGCTACGAATTCCAACCCTGTCCTGCGACCCGCCGGTCGCGGTTCCCGACGGCCGCCGTTCAGCGCGGCTGCCAGGGCCTGGGACCACCGAGGACGTGAAGGTGCAGATGATAGACCTCCTGCCCGCCGCCTCTGCCGGTATTGAAGATCGCCTTGAAGCCGCTCGTTCCGTCCGGACCGTCGTAACCGACGCCGAGTTCCCGGGCCAGACGCGGCGCGAGGCCGAGCATTCTACCCAGCAGTTCGGCATGTTGCCCTTCGCAGTCCGCGAGGGAGTCGATGTGCCGCTTCGGGATGATCAGCAGGTGCACCGGCGCCGCGGGGTTGATGTCGTGGAAGGCCAGGATCTCGTCGTCCTCGTAGGCCTTGGTCGACGGAATCTGGCCGGCGGCGATCTTGCAGAAGATGCAGGAATCGGTCATGTCTCGATCTGGCGGGAGAGGTGCTTAGCGGGTTTCGTTCTGGCGCTGGTCGGCCTTGCGGGCCGCGAACTCGTCGAGCCCGGACAGTCCCTCGCGGCGCGCCAGCTCGGCGAGCACGTCGGCCGGGGACAGATCGTACTGCGCGAGCATCACGAGGCAGTGGAACCACAGGTCGGCGGTCTCCGCGACGATACGCTGGCGGTCGCCGTCCTTCGCGGCCATCACGGTCTCGGTCGCTTCCTCGCCGATCTTCTTGAGGACGGCATCGGGAGACCGCGACAGGAGGCGCGCGACGTACGACGAAGCCGGGTCGGCGCCGCGGCGCGACTCGATCACGCCGGCGAGGCGGGTCAGCACGTCGTCGAGCGCACTCATGCCGGGTCCGCGTGGACGTGGTCCAGCGCCGTGGCGGTCTCGACCCAGCGTCCGTCCTGCAGCGTGCGGTAGAAGCAGCTGTGGCGTCCGGTGTGGCAGGCGATGCGCCCGACCTGCTCGACCGTCAGCAGGATCGCGTCGCCGTCGCAGTCGAGGCGGATGTCGTGGACTTTCTGGAAGTGGCCCGACGTGTCGCCCTTGTGCCAGAGCTGCTTGCGCGAGCGGCTCCAGTACACGGCCTCGCCGCGCGCCAGCGTCTCGGCGAGTGCCTCGCGGTCCATCCACGCGAGCATCAGCACGTCGTTCGTCGCGACTTCCTGCGCGACCGCGACGACGAGCCCGTCGGCGTTCCAGCGCACTTCGTCGAGCCACGCGGGTGTCGTGAGGTCGGTCATGTGAGTCGCATCGGGATGCCGCGCCCGGCCATGTGGCGCTTCGCTTCGCCGACCGTGAACGTGCCGAAGTGGAAGATGCTGGCCGCGAGGACCGCATCGGCGCGGCCTTCGAGCACGCCGTCGGCGAGGTGGTCGAGCGAGCCGACACCGCCGGATGCGATCACGGGAATCGCCACCGCATCGGAGACCGCGCGGGTAAGGGCGAGGTCGAACCCGCCCTTCGTGCCGTCGCGGTCCATGCTGGTCAGCAGGATCTCGCCGGCGCCGAGCGCCGCGACCTGCTTCGCCCAGGTCACGACGTCGATGCCGGTCGGCGTGCGGCCGCCGTGCGTGTAGACCTGCCAGCCGCCCGCCGCGTCCTTCTTCGCGTCGATCGCCACGACGATGCACTGCGACCCGTAGTAGCTGGCCGCCTCGGCGACGAGTTCGGGTCGCGCGACGGCGCTGGAATTCATGCTGATCTTGTCCGCGCCCGCATTCAGCAGCCGGCGCACGTCGGCGACGGTGCGCACGCCGCCGCCGACCGTCAGCGGGATGAAGACCTGCGACGCGACCGACTCGATCACGTCGAGGATCAGGTCGCGCTGGTCCGACGTGGCGGTGATGTCGAGGAAGGTGATCTCGTCGGCGCCCGCCTCGTCGTAGCGACGCGCGATCTCGACCGGATCGCCCGCATCGCGCAGTTCGACGAAGTTGACGCCCTTGACCACGCGACCGGCGTGGACGTCGAGACAGGGGATGACGCGTTTGGCGAGCATCAGAAAAGTGTCCGGAACGGGAAAGAAGGACTGTCATCCCGGCGAAGGCCGGGACCCAATCAGGTTGGAGAAAAATGAGGCCCCGGCCTTCGCCGGAGTGACATTAGAGGGTCACGGTTCGTCCGTCACGACGACCCCGTCCAGCCCGTCCGCCTTTTCCTGCGCGCTCTTGAAGTCGAGGTCGCCCGAGTAGATCGCGCGGCCGCAGATCACGCCTTCGATGCCCTCTTCCTCGATCGCCGACAGCGCCTCGATGTCGGCCATGTTCGACAGGCCGCCACTCGCGATCACCGGCACCGAAACGCTCTGCGCGAGCTTGAGAGTCGCTTCGACGTTGATCCCCGACAGCATGCCGTCGCGTCCGATGTCGGTGTAGATGATCGCCTCGACGCCGTAACCCTCGAACTTCTTCGCGAGGTCGATCACCTCGTGGCCGGTGAGCTTGGACCAGCCGTCGGTGGCCACCTTGCCGTCGCGCGCGTCCAGCCCGACGATGATCTGGCCCGGGAACGCGCCGCACGCGTCGTGCAGGAAGCCGGGATTCTTCACGGCGGCGGTCCCGATGATCACGTACGCGATGCCGTCGTCGAGGTAGCGCTCGATCGTGTCGAGGTCGCGGATGCCGCCGCCGAGCTGGACCGGGATGCTGCCGCCGACCGCGTCGATGATCGCCTTGACGGCCGATTCGTTCTTCGGTCGACCGCTGACGGCGCCGTTGAGATCGACGAGATGCAGCCGCCGCGCGCCTTGCGCGACCCAGTGGCGCGCCATGGCGGCCGGGTCTTCGGAGAACACGGTGGCGTTGTTCATGTCGCCCTGCTTGAGACGCACGCAGTGGCCGTCTTTCAGGTCGATCGCAGGGATCAGCAGCATGGGAGGCGTCGCATGGGAGTGAAACGGACGCGAGGGGCGCGCAAGGCTCCCGCGACGGTGGCGGAAGTCATCACGGACTTACGGATTCCATGCGACGAAGTTCCGATATAGCGCCAGTCCCGCTGCGGCGCTCATTTCCGGGTGGAATTGCGTGGCGAAAATATTATCGCGGGCAATCGCCGCGGTAAAGGGTGCGCCGTAATCGCTCGATCCGGCCTGGTGGAGCGGATCGACGAGACGCACATGGTAACTGTGAACGAAGTAGAACCAACTTTCGTCGGGAATGCCGCGCCACATCGGATGCGCGCCGTGTCCCGTGTCGGTCTGCCTGACGCGGTTCCAGCCCACGTGCGGCACCTTGAGCGGCCGCGCATCCGGACCCGCGACCTGTCCGGCCAGCGGATCGAAGCGGATGCAACGGCCGGCAATCAGCCCCAGGCCCGGCGTGGGCGTGTCGTCGGCGCTCTCGTCGCTCGCGTCGGCCAGCATCTGTTCGCCGATGCACACACCGAACAGCGGCTTGGTCGCGGCGCAGGCCAGCAGGGTCTCGACCAGCCCGGTCTCGTTCAGGTGCCGCATGCAGTCGGGCATGGCGCCCTGCCCCGGCAGCACGAGGCGATCGGCGGCGCGCAGGTCGGCCGCACTCGACGAGATGCGCACGTCGGCCTCGGGCGCCACGTGGCGCAGCGCCTTCGCGACGCTGCGGACGTTGCCCATGCCGTAATCGACGATGACGATGGAGGCCATGTGAGGCGGCCGGCGACGCGCTGCGTCGTCGTGGCCGGGATCAGTCGCTCAGAGACTGCCCTTGGTGCTCGGGATCACGTCGGCCATGCGCGCATCGCGCTCGGCCGCCATGCGAAAGGCGCGACCGAAGGCCTTGAAGACCGTCTCGCACTGATGGTGCGCGTTGTCGCCGCGCAGGTTGTCGACGTGCAGCGTGACCTGCGCGTGATTGACGAAGCCCTGGAAGAATTCGTGCGCGAGGTCCACGTCGAAGCTGCCGATCATCGCGCGCGTGAACGGCACGTTCCACACCAGTTCGGGCCGGCCCGAGAAGTCGATCACGACGCGCGACAGCGCCTCGTCGAGCGGGACGTAGGCGTGGCCGTAGCGGCGGATGCCCTTCTTGTCGCCGATCGCCTTCGCGACCGCCTGGCCGAACGTGATGCCGATGTCTTCGACCGTGTGATGCGCGTCGATGTGCAGGTCGCCGTGCGCCTCGATGTCCAGATCGACCAGTCCGTGGCGCGCGATCTGGTCGAGCATGTGGTCGAGGAACGCCACGCCGGACGCGAGCTTCGCGTGACCCGTGCCGTCGAGATCGACACTGACCGCGATCCTGGTTTCGGCGGTGTCGCGCTTGATGCTGGCACGACGACTGAGAAGAGCGGGCTCGAGCGCGGCGTTCATGAGGCGGAGACTTCTTGAAGGGATGAGGCGAGAGCCGAGAGGAAAACGTCGTTCTCCTCGGGTGTCGAAACCGTAACACGCAGGGCATTCGTACACAACGGATGCGAGCGCGAGAGGTCCTTGACGAGGACGCCCCGGCGCTTCAGCCCCTCGTACACGCCGGTCGCCACGCCGCGGTCGTCGCCCTCGACGCGAAACAGGATGAAGTTGGCGTCCGACGGGAACGGCGTCACGCCGTCCATCGACTGCAGCGCGACCATTACTCGCGCGCGCTCGTCGCGCAGCACCGCGGCCTGCGCGTCGAGCACGTCGGCGTGCTCGAGCGCGAACTGCACCGCGGTCTGCGTCAGCACGTTGATGTTGTAAGGCGGTCGGACCTTGTCGATCTCGTCCAGCCACGCCGGCGCGCCGCACAGGTAGCCGAGCCGCACGCCGGCCAGCCCGCTCTTGCTCACGGTGCGCAGCACCAGCAGGTTGTCGTGGTCCGGCAGGTCGGCGAGGAAGCTGTCCGACGCGAACGCGCGGTAGGCCTCGTCGACGACCACCAGCGTCCCGGTCTCGCGGGCCGCGGCGATCACGGCGTCGACGTCGGCCCGGGCGAAGCGGTTGCCGGTCGGGTTGTTGGGGTAGGCGATGAACGCCAGCGCCGGTCGCCGCGCGAGCAACGCTTCGATCACCGCACAGGTATCGAGCGAAAAATCCGCGCGCAGCGGCACGACGACGTGGTCGAGTCGGGCGAACTGAGTCGACAGCCCGAAGATCGCGAAGCCGGGTGCGAGCGACAGCACCGACGCGCCGTCGCGCGCCACGGCCATGCACAGCAGCGAGATCAGTTCGTCGGAGCCGTTGCCGAGCAGCACGTCGCAGCCTTCGGGCACCTGCATCACGTGGCGGATCGTCGCGCGCAAGTGGTCGGCGCGCGGCGCGGGGTAGCGGTTGAGCGCCGCGGCGGCCAGTCGCTTCGCGAGTTCGTCGCGCAGCGCGTCGGGCAGCTGGAACGGGTTTTCCATCGCGTCGAGCTTCACGAGCCCCGTCGCGTCGGCGACCGGGTAGGCGTGCATCGCCCGCACGTCGTCGCGGATCACGCGGTCGACGATCGAGGGGAGGGGCTTGGGCAACGCGTTCAAGGGGTCTCGCGATCGATGCGGAACTCCGCAGAGCGCGCATGCGCGTCGAGGCCTTCCCCGTGCGCGAGCGTCGACGCGAGGCGCCCGAGCGTCTGCGCACCCGCCCGGCTGACGCCGATCAGCGACGTGCGCTTCTGGAAGTCGTAGACGCCGAGCGGCGACGAGAAGCGCGCCGTGCGCGCGGTGGGCAGCACGTGGTTCGGTCCCGCGCAGTAATCGCCGATCGCCTCCGACGAGTGGATGCCCATGAAGATCGCGCCGGCGTGGCGGATGCCCGGGAGCAGCGCTTCCGGATCGGCGACCGACAGTTCGAGGTGCTCGGGCGCGATGCGGTTGACGATCGCGCACGCCTCGTCGAGGTCGCGCACGCGGATCAGCGCGCAGCGCTCGCGCATCGACGCGGTGACGATGGCGACCCGCTGCAGCGTGGGCAGCAGCTTGGCGATGCTCGCGGCCACGGCATCGATGTACGCGGCGTCGGGGCACAGCAGGATCGCCTGCGCGACCTCGTCGTGCTCCGCCTGCGAGAACAGGTCCATCGCGACCCAGTCGGGCGGCGCGGAGCCGTCGGCGACGACCAGGATCTCGGACGGGCCCGCGATCATGTCGATGCCCACGGCGCCGAACACGCGCCGCTTGGCCGCGGCGACGTACGCGTTGCCGGGTCCGACGATCTTGTCGACGGCAGGCACGGTCGCGGTGCCGTACGCGAGCGCGGCGACGGCCTGCGCGCCGCCGATCGTGAAGACCCGGTCGACGCCGCCGATCGCGGCGGCGGCGAGCACCATCGCATTGCGGGTGCCGCCCGGCGTCGGCGTGACCATCACGACCTCGGGCACGCCGGCGACCTTGGCCGGCACGACGCTCATCAGCACCGACGACGGATAGGCCGCGAGGCCGCCCGGCACGTAGATGCCGACGCGATCCAGCGGCGTCACGCGCTGGCCGAGCCGCGTGCCGTCGGCTTCCTCGAAGAACCAGCCGTCACTGCGCTGGCGTTCGTGGAAGGCCCGCACGCGCGCGGCGGCCTGCTCGAGCGCCTCGCGCTGGTCGGCAGGCAGCGCGGCGCGGGCCGCCTCGATCTCGGCGCGCGGGATCTCGAGCGCCGCGGCCGCGTCGACGACGACGCGATCGAAACGCCGCGTGTATTCCAGCAGCGCTTCGTCGCCACGCTGTCGCACGTCGGCGACGATCGCCGCGGCCGCCTGGTCGACGGTCGAGTCGTCGTCGGTATCGAAGCGCAACAGCTTCGCAAGTTCGCCCTCGAAGTCGGCCGACGACGTGTCGAGATGCCGCACGATCGGGCTCATGGCGCGACCCTCCCGCTCGCCGCGACGGCGCGTTCGAGCGCGGCCAGCAGCGGCGCGATGGCTTCGCGCTTCATCTTCATCGACGCCTGGTTGACGATCAGCCGCGACGAGATCGGGATGATCGTCTCGACCTCGACGAGGTCGTTGGCCGCCAGCGTCGCACCCGACGACACGAGGTCGACGATCGCGTCCGCGAGACCGACCAGCGGACCGAGCTCCATCGACCCGTACAGCTTGATCAGGTCGACGTGCACGCCCTTCATGTCGAAGTGTTCACGCGCGGTGCGGACGTACTTGGTCGCGATCGACAGCCGCGCCCCCTGGCGAACGGCATGCTCGTAGTCGAAGCCGCGCGGCGCGGCGACCGACATGCGGCAGCGCGCGATGTGCAGGTCGAGCGGCTGGTAGAGGCCGCCGCCGCCCTGCCCGTCGCCGTGTTCGAGCAGCACGTCCTTGCCGGCGACGCCGAGATCGGCTGCACCGTACTCGACGTAGGTCGGCACGTCGGAGGCGCGCACGATGATGATCCGCAGGTCCGGGTTCGAGGTCGGCAGGATGAGCTTCCGCGACGTCTCGGGATCCTCGGACACCACGATGCCGGCCGCCGCGAGCAGCGGCAGCGTCTCCGCGATGATGCGGCCCTTCGAGACCGCGAGCGTGATGGGCTTCATCCCGCCACGCGACGGATCGTCGCGCCGAGTGCGGTCAGCTTGGCCTCCATCGCCTGGTAGCCGCGGTCGAGGTGGTAGATACGGTCGATCGTCGTCTCGCCCTCGGCCACCAGCGCCGCGATCACGAGTCCGGCCGAGGCCCGCAGGTCGGTCGCCATCACGCTCGCGCCCGACAGCCGGGGCACGCCCTTGACGATCGCCGTGTTGCCTTCGATCTCGATCTGCGCCCCCAGGCGGCTCAGCTCCTGGACGTGCATGAAGCGGTTCTCGAAGATCGTCTCGGTCACGTGGTTGGTGCCTTCGGCGATGCAGTCGAGCGCCATGAACTGCGCCTGCATGTCGGTCGGGAACGCCGGGTACTCGGACGTGCGCACGTTGGCGCCGACCAGCGCGTGGCCGTTCGCGCGCACGCGGATCGAACCGGCGTCGCACGACAGCGCGACGCCGGCCTCGCGCAGCTTGTCGAGGACCGCGTCGAGCGTGCGCGGCCGCGCGCCCTGCACCACCACCTCGCCGCCATGACGCGACACCGTCGCCGCGGCCGCGCACAGGAAAGTGCCGGTCTCGATGCGGTCGGGCATCACCGCGTGGCTCGCGCCGTGCAGGCGCTCGACGCCTTCGACGACGATGCGGTCGGTGCCCGCGCCGGTGATGTGCGCGCCCATCGCGACCAGCACCTCGGCGAGGTCGATGATCTCCGGCTCGCGCGCCGCGTTCTCGATGGTGGTCGTGCCGTCGGCCAGCGTGGCGGCCATCATCAGGTTCTCGGTCCCGGTGACGGTGACCATGTCGGTGACGATGCGCGCACCCTTCAGCCGTCCACCGGCGCGTTCGGTGCGAGCCAGCAGGTAGCCCTGCTCGACGGTGATCGTCGCGCCCATCGCCTGCAGGCCCCTGATGTGCTGGTCGACCGGCCGCTGGCCGATCGCGCAGCCGCCGGGCAGCGACACGCGGGCCTCGCCGAAGCGCGCGAGCATCGGGCCGAGCACGAGGATCGACGCGCGCATCGTCTTGACGAGGTCGTAGGACGCCTCGAGCGCGGTGATCGCGTCGGCCTTGAGCGTCACGCGCTCGTCGCCACGCTCGACCTGCACGCCCATGCGCGCGAGCAGCCGCAGCATCGTGCCCACGTCGTGCAGCGTCGGCAGGTTGGAGATCTCGAGCGCGTCCGCGGTCAGCAGGCTGGCCGCGAGGATCGGCAGCGCCGCGTTCTTCGCGCCGGAGATCGCGACCGCGCCGTCGAGCCGCTGGCCGCCGGTGATGACGAGCTTATCCACGGGTCGTGTCCCGCGGAACCGTCGCCTCGTCGGGCGTGAGCGTCTTGAACGACAGCGCGTGGATCGCCTCGCGCATGTGGTCGCCGAGCGCGGCATAGATCATCTGGTGGCGCGCGACGCGCGACTTGCCTTCGAACGCGGCCGACACGATGGTCGCCTCGAAGTGCGCGCCGTCGTCGCCGCGGACATCGAGTTCGGTGCACGCGATGCGCGTGGCGATCAGGTCGCGGATCTGTTCCTTGGTCATCATGGTGCGGTGTCTTGTCGAAGAGGGTTGAAGCCAGGCGGCAGACTGCCTGCGCGCCGTGAAGTGTCGATGAAGTCCGCGTGCTGCATCTGCCTGGAACGCGCGACGCACCGGTCGACGCGCCGCCGCGGATCAATGTCGCGTCTTGTAGCCGCTGGCGAGCAGGCGCAGCGCGGCCGCCATCAACACGACGCAGGTCGTGCCGACGATCGCCAGGCTGATCCACGGCGACACGTCGGACTCGCCGAAGAAACCGTGGCGAAAACCATCGATCATGTAGAAGAACGGATTGATGCGCGAGACGCCCTGCCAGAACGGCGGCAGCGAATGGACCGAATAGAACACGCCGGACAGGAAGGTCGCCGGCATGATCAGGAAGTTCTGGAAGGCGGCGACCTGGTCGAACTTCTCCGCCCACACGCCGGCGATCAGGCCGAGCGTGCCCAGCACCGCAGTAGCCAGCAGCGCGAAGGCGACGATCCACAGCGGAAAGGTGAAGTCGGGCACCGCGAACCACAGCGTGACGATCAGCACGCCGGTGCCGACCACCAGCCCGCGCACCATCGAGGCGAGCACGTAGGCCGAGAACACCTCGCGATGCGACAGCGGCGTGAGCAGCACGAACACCAGGTTGCCGCTGATCTTCGACTGGATCAGCGACGACGTGCTGTTGGCGAACGAATTCTGGAGCATCGACATCATCACCAGGCCGGGAATCAGGAAGGCCGTGTACGACACGTGGCCGTAGACCTTCACGTGGTCTTCCAGCACGTGCGAGAAGATCATCAGGTACAGCACCGCCGTCAGGATCGGTGCGCCGACGGTCTGGTAGCCGACCTTCCAGAAACGCAGCGACTCCTTGTAGAACAGCGTGCGAAAGCCGGTCAGGCGACCCAACGTCGCGCCTTGCGGCAGCGTGGGAGGGACGACGGCATCCAGCGTGGTCGACGGGGCGTTCATCGGGGTCAGTGCACCGCGGCGGGCTGCTGGGCGGCCATGATCTGCACGAACACGTCCTCCAGGTCGACGCGCTCGATCGCGACCTGGTCGATCTCGGCGCCCGAGACGCGGCAGGCTTCGAGGATGGTCTCGACATCGCTCGCGGCGGTCAGTCGCAGCGCGACGCGGTCCGCGACCAGAGCCGTGTCGGGTTCCACCGCGCGGTCGACCAGCGCGTGCGGCAGCCGGCCGCGTGCGAAGTGCAGCACCAGTTGCGCCGCGTCGAAACGCGCGAGCAGCGACGCCGTCGACTCCAGTGCCACGACGCGACCCTGCTTGAGCATCGCGATCTTCTTGCACAGCGCCTGCGCTTCCTCGAGGTAATGCGTCGTCAGGACGATGGTGTGGCCTTCGCGATTGAGCCGCGACACGAAGCGCCACAGCGTCTGGCGCAGCTCGACGTCGACGCCCGCGGTCGGCTCGTCGAGCACGATCACCGGCGGCTTGTGGACCAGCGCCTGCGCGACCAGCACGCGCCGCTTCATGCCGCCCGACAGCGCGCGCATGTTGACGTCGGCCTTCGTGGTCAGGTCGAGGTTGTGCATGATCTCGTCGATCCACGCGTCGTTCTTCGACAGGCCGAAATAGCCGGACTGGATGCGCAGCGTCTCGCGCACGGTGAAGAACGGATCGAACACCAGTTCCTGCGGCACGACGCCGAGCAGGCGGCGGGTTTCGCGGTAGTCGCTCACCACGTCGCGTCCGAGCACGCGGGCCGACCCGCTGTCGGCGCGCGTCAGGCCGCCCACGATCGAGATCAGCGTGGTCTTGCCGGCGCCGTTGGGCCCGAGCAGGCCGAAGAAGTCGCCCTCCTCGATCGTGAAGCTCACGCCGGCGAGCGCCTGCAGCGCGCCGTAGCGCTTCTGCACGTTGTCGATCTGGATGGCGGCCGGCATGAGGAGATCAGCGTCTTGACAGGGCACCGACGGTGCCGACGCCGCAACAGGGAGGGCGCGATTATAGGCCGGTTGCCGGGGGCGGGAAGCCGCCCGGGCAACTGGCCCCGGGGCTCAGCCCGCCGGCGCGACCGTCGGCAGCAGACCGTCGACGCCGTAGAGCTTCGCGAGACTCTGCATCGGAGCCGGCATGCCGCTCACGCGCAGGACCTTGCCGGCACCCTGCGCATGCCGGACCGCGGCGAGGAGAACGGCCAGTGCGGACGAGTCGGAACGCGCCAGCGACGCGAGGCCGATCACCGTCTCGCCGCCGTCGATCGCCCGGCGCAGATCGCCCAGGCTGCTCGACGCGTTGTCCATCGTGATCGCGTCAGGGACGGAATACATGGCTTCAGCGCTTGCGCCCTGTCCCGCTCGCCAATGCCTTGTTCTTCTCGGTCAGCGTCTTGATCAGGCCGTCGATGCCGCCCTTGGTGACTTCCTGCTGGAAGGTGTTGCGGTAGTTCTCCACCAGCCAGACCCCCAGGACATTGACGTCGACGATCTTCCACTCGGCGGCGAACTTCTCGACCCTGTAGTTCAACTGGATCGGCTCGCCGCCGCGCGGGTTGACGATGCGGGTGTCGACCTGGACGACGGAGTCGGCCGGATCGGCGCGGAACGGTCGGTACTCCACCTTCTGGTCGCTGACGTCCTGCAACGCGCCCGAATACGTGTAGACCAGCAGCTGGCGGAACTGCTCGGTGATCTCCTTCTGCTGCTCGGGCGAGGCCTGCGACCAGTTGCGACCGACCGCCGACGACGTCATCTTCTGGAAGTTGACGTACGGCAGCACCTTGCTCTCGACCAGCGACTGGATCTTCGAGATGTTCCCCGCCTTGATGTCCGCGTCTCCCCTGACGGTCGACAAGACGTCCTCGGTCACCTTCTTGACGAGGGCGTCGGGCGCCATCGACTGCGCGAATGCCGGAGCGCCGACCGTCATCGCGACCATCGCGACGACGCCGAGGAATGCACCACGCCACCTGTTCAAGTCCAAGATCGGGCTTGTCATGAAGTTCTCCATGTTTTCTTGTGAACCGTTGCCGATGAACGGCCGTGTTTCGATACCGCTGCGCACGACGCGTTCCCCTGCGTGCTGCGCCGGCCCCGGTCGGATCGTCCCGAACTGCCGGTGGACTGCTGCATTAACAGATGCGCGGCCCGTTCGGATGACACGACGGGCGGCGGACCACCGCGCGTGTCACCGCCGGTGACTACTTCGGCGTGGGTCCGCCGGTCGTCGGCGGCGTTGCGTCGCCGCCCTGCGTATCGGTCGGCGGCGGTGACTTGCCGTCGAGGATCTGGCTGCGGCGGCGCGAGAGATACGCATCGCGGACGAACACGTAGGGGTCCAGCGCCGCGTTGTCGATGAAATTGGTGGTGTCGAGATTCTGCGCCCGCTTGTCGATCAACCGGATGCCGTAGGAGATGTTGCGTACCGGAATGTCGTTGATGTAACGGGTCGGGTCGGTGTACGAATCGACGATCAGCGCCGACCCGTCGCGCACCGTGCTCGGCCCGAACAACGGCAGCACGATGTACGGACCCGACGGGACGCCCCACACGCCGAGCGTCTGGCCGAAGTCCTCGTTGTGCTTCTCGAAGCCCCACTTGGAGGCGATGTCGAAGCAACCCAGGATGCCCACCGTGGTATTGACGCCGACGCGACAGATGTCGGAGCCGCCGTCGCGAATCTTGCCTTGCAGGAAGTTGTTCAGCGAGGTCGGCACGTCGGAGATGTTGCCGAAGACATTCGCCACGCAAGCCCGGACCTGCTCCGGCAGCACGGCCTCGTAGCCCTGCGCGAGCGGCTTGAAGAAGGCGCGGTCGACCTTGTCGTTGACCGTGTAGACGACGCGGTTGACCGGCTCGAACGGATCCATCTGGGCGCCGAGGCTCTTGGCGGAGTCGACAGCGGAGCGCGTCGTCGCGCATCCGGTCATCAGGCCGGTCGCGACGACCAGGGTTGCCAGGAGTATCCGGCGAGTCCACTGCAGGGAAGACGATTGATTCGGGCGGGCGTTCATGGCTTGTCCTTTGAATTGCCGTCGGCCGCCTTGTTGAAGAGAAACTGACTGATCAGGTTCTCGAGGACCACCGCAGACTGGGTATTCGTGATGCGATCGTTGTTCGCGAGCATGGTCTGGTCGCCGCCCGCCTCCAGGCCGAGGTACTGCTCGCCCAGCAGACCGGAGGTCAGTATTTTGGCAGAAGAATCTTTCGGAAACTTGTACTGCGTTTCCAGATCGATGTCCGCGACCGCGTTGTAGGTCTTGTCGTCGAAGTGGATCCCGACCACCCGGCCGACGACCACGCCCGCGCTCTTGACCGGCGCACGGGGCTTGAGCCCGCCGATGTTGTCGAAGCGCGCGTTGACGCGATAGGTCGCCTGCGTGGAGAACGACGCGAGGTTGCCCGCCTTGAGCGCGAGGAACAGCAACGCAGCGGCTCCGACGACGACGAACAGTCCGACCCAGATGTCGATGGCTTTGGATTTCATGCGAGTTCCTTCTTTCGGTCAGCTTCCGCTGAACATCAATGCGGTCAGGATGAAGTCGAGCGCCAGCACTGTCAGCGAGGCGGTGACGACCGTCCGGGTGGTGGCGCGCGAGACGCCTTCCGGCGTCGGACTGGCTTCGAAGCCGGTCCGCAGCGCGACGAACGTCACGGCGATGCCGAACACGATGCTCTTGATGACACCGTTGCCCACGTCGCTCCAGACATCGACGCCGCCCTGCATCTGCGCCCAGAACGCCCCCTCGTCGACGCCGATCAGCTGCACGCCGACGATGTAGCCTCCGATGATGCCCACCGCCGAGAACAGCGCGGCGAGGATCGGCATCGCGATCACGCCGGCGATGAAGCGTGGCGCGATCACGCGGCCGATCGGGTTGACCGCCATCATCTCCATCGCCGACAACTGCTCGCCCGCCTTCATCAGGCCGATCTCCGCCGTCAACGACGTGCCGGCGCGGCCGGCGAACAGCAGCGCGGTGACGACCGGGCCCAGCTCGCGCACCAGCGACAACGCGACCAGCAGCCCCAGCGCCTGCTCCGATCCGTAGCGCTGGAGGGTGTAGTAGCCCTGGAGTCCGAGCACGAAGCCGACGAACAGGCCGGACACGCCGATGATGACGACCGAATAGTTGCCGACGAAATGGACCTGGTCGCGCACCAGCCCGAAGCGCAGCAGCGCCCGCGGGATCTGCCCCAGCACCGCCAGGAAGAAACGCGTCGCGTCGCCCACGCCGCGGACCGTCGCGATCGACCAGGCCCCGATCGCGGCGATGGCGTTCATCGGCTGCCCTCCCGCAGGCCGAGGTCGGCCGCGAACGACTGCGCCGGATAGTGGAACGGCACCGGACCGTCGGGCGCACCGTCGACGAACTGGCGCACGAACGGGTCGGTGGAGCGCGACAACTCGTCGGGCGTGCCTTCGGCCGCCACCTTTCCGGATGCGATGAAATAGACGTAATCCGCGATCGCCAGCGACTCGGCGACGTCGTGCGTCACCAACACCGAGGTCGCGCCGAGCGCGTCGGTCAGCGCGCGGATGAGGTTGGCGGTGACGCCGAGCGAGATCGGGTCCAGGCCAGCGAAGGGTTCGTCGTACAGGATGAGTTGCGGGTCGAGGGCGATCGCGCGCGCCAGCGCCACGCGCCGCGCCATGCCGCCCGAGATCTCGCCCGGCATCAGTTCGTGGGCGCCGCGCAGGCCGACGGCGTTGAGCTTCATCAGCACCAGGTCGCGGACCAGCTCGTCGGACAGGTCGGTGTGCTCGCGCAGCGGGAATGCCACGTTCTCGAACACGCTCATGTCGGTGAACAGCGCGCCGAACTGGAACAGCATGCCCATGCGGCGCCGGACGACGTACAGCGCCTTCTCGTTCATCGCGGCGATCTCCTGCCCGGCGACGCGCACCGTGCCCGAATCCGGTCGCAGCTGGCCGCCGATCAGGCGCAGGATCGTGGTCTTTCCGGAGCCCGATCCGCCCATCACCGCGATCACCTTCCCGCGACGGAACTGCATGGTCACGCCCGAAAGGATGGGACGAGCGCCGTAGCTGAAGTGGAGGTCGGCAATATCGACCAGCGGGCCGTCCGTGACCGGAGTGGCGGCGGGTTCGTTCATCAGGGGAAGGGGAATATCGCAGGAAGGAGCGCGCGATTATAGCGACGGCGCCCGATTTCGACGGTGGCCTGGTGTCGGCGCACGCCGTATTCGGTCACCGAACCTTCGGTCCCCGGCTCTCCGAAAGCCGCTGCTCGGCGAGCGCCAGCGCCTCGTTCGAGCCACGCAGCACGACCCCATCGCCGGCCATCAGCCGGGCGTCCGGCGCAGGGTCCACGCCGCGGATGCCGCGCCGCCGGATCGCCGTGACCGCCGCGCCGAGCCCTTCGATGCCGATCTCGCCGAGGGTGCGGCCGATCACGTGGCTTCCCGCAGGCACGGTGACGGAGCGCATCCGCACGCGGCTCGCGTCGTCGCCCTCGCCGTGCTTGTCGTCGGCGCCGTGGAAGGACCCCGACAGCATCTGGTAGCGCGAGTTGCGAGCCTCGGCCAGCGTCGCGGAGACGCGGTCGACCGGCACGCCGAGCAGCACCAGCGCGTGCGAGGCGAGCATCAGGCTGCCTTCGATGATCTCCGGCACGACCTCGGTCGCGCCGGCGCGCTTGAGACGGTCGATGTCGCTGTCGTCGTGGGTGCGCACGATCACCGGCAGGTGCGGCGCCAGCTCGTGCGCGAAGTGCAGCGTCTTCTCGGCCGCGCCGGTCTCCGCGTAGGTGACGACCAGCGCCGCGGCGCGCTGGATGCCGGCCGCGGTCAGCGCCTCGCGGCGGGTCGCGTCGCCGTAGACCACCGAGTCGCCGGCGGCCTGCGCGAGGCTGACGCGATCCGGGTCGAGGTCGAGTGCGACGTAGCCGATCCCCTCCTGGTCCAGCAGCCGCGTCAGGTTCTGCCCGCTGCGCCCGTAGCCGCAGACGATGACGTGGCCGCGCGTGGCCATCGTGCGGGTCGCGATCTGGGTCAGCGCCAGCGACTGCAGCATCCATTCGCTGGACGCGATGCGCATCGCGATCCGCTCGCTGTACTGGATCAGGAACGGCGCGAGCAGCATCGACAGAAGCATCGCGGCCAGCACGATCTGCAGCAGCAGCGGATCGAGGATCTTCAGGTCGCCGGCGAGGTTGAGCAGCACGAAGCCGAACTCGCCGGCCTGCGCGAGGCCGAGCCCGGTGCGGATCGCGACGCCGGGGCTGGCCCCGAACAGCCGGGCGAGGCCGGTGATCAGCAGGAGCTTCAGCACCAGCGGCGCGATGAACAGCACCAGCACCCAGCCGAGGTTGGCCAGCACCACCTCGACGTTGAGCAGCATGCCGATGGTGATGAAGAACAGGCCCAGCAGCACGTCGCGGAACGGGGCGATGTCCTCCTCGACCCGGTGGCGGTACTCGGTCTCGGAGATCAGCATCCCCGCCACGAACGCGCCGAGGGCGAGCGACAGCCCGGCGAGCTGGGTGATCCACGCCAGCCCGAGCGTGATCAGCAGCAGGTTCAGCATGAACAGTTCCTGCGAGCGCCGTCGCGCGACGATCGTGAACCAGCCGCGCATGAGCTTCTGCCCGAAATACAGCAGCAGGGCCAGGACACCAGCCGCCTTCGCCAGCGCGATCAGCAGCGTCTGCGTCATCTCCCCCTGCGGCGACCCGAGGGCCGGGACGATGATCAGCAGCGGGATGACGGCGAGGTCCTGGAACAGCAGCACGCCGACGATGCGGCGCCCGTGCTCGGACTCGAGTTCGATGCGCTCGGTCAGCATCTTGACGACGATGGCGGTCGACGACATGGCCAGCGCGCCGCCGAGGGCGAGCAGCGCGGCGCCGTTCGGGGTCCCGAACTGGCCCGGCATCCAGCGCGTGAGCAGGTAGCCGCCGGCGATCGCGATGAGGATGGTCGACGCCACCTGTGCGAACCCGAAGCCGAACACGATCCGCTTCATCGCGTAGAGCTTCGGCAGGCTGAACTCGAGGCCGATCGAGAACATCAGGAACACCACGCCGAACTCGGCGAGGTGTCGCGTGCCTTCGAGATCGGCCGCGAGGCGCAGCGCGTGCGGGCCGATCACGATGCCGACGACCAGGTAGCCCAGCATCGGCGGCAGATGGATGATGCGGAATACGACCACGCCGATCACCGCGGCGAGCAGGAACAACAGCGAGAGTTCGAGTGTGCTCAAGGCGATCGCAGGTCGTGGGCGACGCGGGGCGCCGGGTGGAACGGGTCGGGGATCCGTCGCCCGCGGGCCGGCGGCTGCGCGACGTGACCGCCGGGACAACGCGACGTAACGGCCCTAAGCAAACGACGTGCCTTGTTATACTCGAAGCATGCCTCCCCGCGCATCCGTATCGACCGCTGCCCCCCGCGAAAAGGGCCAGACGCTGACCCGTAAGCCGCGCACCCCGCGCCGGGTCGCGCGGACCCTGACGGGAGACAAGACCGGGCTCGACGTCATCGCCGCGGACAGCATCCACCAGGACCTGCGCGGCGATATCGCGACGACCGACGAGCCCGCCTCGCTCGTGCTGGCGCGGCGCGTCCTCGACATCGAGGCCACGGCGATCACCGCGATGGCGCGACGCCTCGACGACAGTTTCGTGCGCGCACTCGAGATCCTGCTTGCCTGCAAGGGCCGCGTCGTCGTGTCGGGCATCGGCAAGTCGGGCCACATCGCCCGCAAGATCGCGTCGACCCTGGCGTCGACGGGGACCCCGGCCTTCTTCGTCCATGCCGCCGAGGCCAGCCACGGCGACCTCGGCATGATCACCGGGGCCGACTGCCTCGTGGCGATCTCCTACTCCGGCGAATCCCAGGAACTGCTGACCATCGTGCCGACGGTCAAGCGCCAGGGCGCCAGGCTGATCGCCATCACCGGCCGCCCCGACTCGACCCTCGCGGCGATCGCCGACGTGCACCTGGACGTCCACGTGGACATCGAGGCCTGCCCGAACAACCTGGCGCCCACGGCCAGCACCACGGCCACCCTCGCGCTGGGGGATGCGCTGGCGGTCGCGGCGCTCGACGCCCGCGGCTTCGGACCGGACGACTTCGCGCGCTCGCATCCGGGTGGCGCGCTCGGCCGTCGCCTGCTGACGCACGTGCGCGAGATCATGCGCACCGGCGACGCGCTGCCCACCGTCGACCTCGGCGCCTCGCTGCTCACCGCGCTGCTCGAGAGTTCGCGCAAGGGCATGGCGATGACGGCGGTCGTCGCGCCCGACGGCTCGGTCGCCGGCATCTTCACCGACGGCGACCTGCGTCGCCTGATCGAGCACACCCACGACTTCAGCGACGTCCGGGTGGCCGACGTGATGCACCGCACGCCGCGCAGCATCGGCCCCGACCGCCTGGCCGCCGAGGCCGCCGACCTGATGGAACGCCATCGCATCAACCAGCTTCTCGTCGTCGACGACGCGGGCAAGCTGGTCGGCGCGCTGCACATCCACGATCTCACCAACGCCAAGGTCATCTGATGCGCGCAGCGCACGGGCCCTCCGCGCTCCGCAGGCTTCCGAAGAACGTCCTCGAACGGCTGTCCCGCATCGAGCTGATGGTCTTCGACGTCGACGGCGTGCTGACCGACGGCAAGCTCTACTTCGGCGCCGCCGGCGAGGTCCTCAAGGCCTTCCACGTCCTCGACGGCGCCGGCATCAAGGCGCTGGCCGCCGCGGGCATCACGGCGGCCGTGATCTCCGGGCGCGAGTCGCCGATCACGCTGCGCCGCTGCGCGGAACTCGGCATCCGGCACGTCGCGCAGGGCATCGCCGACAAGGCGACCGCCTTCGACGCAATGCGCCACGCGCTCGGCATGACGGCCGAGGTGTGCGGCTACATGGGCGACGACGAGATCGACGTCCCGGTCATGAAGAAGGTCGGCTTCGCTGCGACGGTGCCCAATGCGGCCGACGGCGTCGCGGAATTCGCACACTGGGTGAGTCGTCGCGAAGGCGGCTGCGGCGCGGTGCGCGAAGTCTGCGACCTGCTGGTCCGGGCACGGCGGGCGCTCGCGGACGAGGACGCGCGCCATGCGTGACCGGGGAACGCTGGTGCTGTCGGTGCTGCTCATCGGCGGACTCGCGATCGGGTCCTACTGGCTCGCGCAGCAGGCACGCCTGTCCGATCCTGTGGCGCGCCAGCCGGGCCACGACATCGACTACACCGCCGACCAGATCACGCTCACGCGGATGGACGAGACCGGACGCGCGCAATATGTGGTCGACGCGACGAAGCTGATCCACTTCGCCGACGACGACAGCGCCGAGCTGATCCGGCCCAAGATGATCGGCGCCAAGATCGACCGACCGGAGATGCGCGTGCGAGCCGATCTCGGCAAGACCACCAGCGAAGGCCAGGAGGTCCGCCTCTACGGCAATGTGGTGCTGGTGCGTCAGCCGTGGAAGGGCGCGCCCGAACTGGTGGCCAAGGGTCCGTACATGCTGGCCTTCCCCGAGCGCGAGGTCGTCACCACCGACCAGCCGATCGACGTCGTGCAGGGCGGATCGCGCGTCAACGCCAATGCGATGCAATACGATAACGGCACCCAAGCGCTGCAACTGGACGGCGGCAAGGGCGGCCGAATCCGCGAGATCATCGAGCCGCGCAGGGGCCGGTCCTCCCCAACTGGAACCCCTGCATCCGCGCCCCCGAAGAAATGATTGCCATGCGCCGTTTTTCCTCCCCCTCCGCTCCAGACCGCGCCGTTGTCCGCGGAACCCGGACGATCCTCGTCGTGTTCGCCGCAATTCTCGCGGCTTCCCCGCAAGCTTTTGCCGAACGTGCCGATAAGGAGAAGCCAGCCCATATCGCTGCCGACCACCTGGACGGCAACCAGCTGGACCAGGTCCACGTCTACACCGGCGACGTCGTCCTGACCAAGGGGACCATCATTTTGCGTGCGGACCAGCTGACCCTGAAAGAAGATCCCGAGGGCTACAACTTCGGCACGGCGATCGCCACGAAGGGGAACAAGCTCGCCTATTTCAAGCAAAAGCGCGAAGGCGTCGACGAATACATCGAAGGCCAGGCCGAGCGCATCGAGTACGACGAGAAATCGGACACGATCCGCCTGTTCAATCGCGCGGTCGTCAAGCGCCTCGTGGCGGGCCGCGAGGCCGATGAACTGCGCGGGGACCGCATCGACTACAACAGTCGCACGGAGCTGTACTCGGCCGACGGCCAGCCGGGCAAGCGCACCAATTCGATCCTCCAGCCCAAGATCAAGCCCGGCAGTTCGACCTCGGACTCGATCCGCTCGGCGCCGTCGGCCCCGATCGAGCTGAAGAAGGAGCCCACCATCGACGCGAAGCCCGTCTCCTGATGGACGTCGTCGAAGAGCGGCGTCCGGAAACGCCCGTTGCGCGCAACGGCGCGGCCACGTCGGTCTTCGAGGCCGCGCATCTCAAGAAGACCTACGGCAAGCGCACGGTCGTGCAGGACGTCTCGATCACGGTCCGCAGCGGCGAGGTCGTGGGCCTGCTCGGCCCGAACGGCGCCGGCAAGACCACGTGCTTCTACATGATGCTCGGACTGGTCGGCGCCGACGCCGGCTCGATCACGCTCGACGGCACGGTGCTCACGCGCCTGCCGATCCATCGCCGCGCCCGCCTCGGGCTGTCGTACCTGCCGCAGGAGGCCTCGGTCTTCCGCCAGCTCGACGTCTCGGACAACGTGCGCGCCGTGCTCGAGCTGCAGCGCGACGAGAACGGCCGAAGCCTCGCGAAGGCGGAGATCGAGTCGCGCCTCGAGGCGCTGCTCGAGGACCTGCAGATCACGCACCTGCGGACCAACAGCGCGCTGTCGCTGTCGGGCGGCGAGCGGCGCCGCGTCGAGATCGCCCGCGCGCTGGCCACGTCGCCGCGCTTCATCCTGCTCGACGAGCCGTTCGCGGGCATCGACCCGATCGCGGTGATCGAGATCCAGCGCATCGTCCGCTTCCTCAAGTCGCGCGATATCGGCGTGCTGATCACCGACCACAACGTGCGCGAGACGCTCGGCATCTGCGACCACGCCTACATCATCAACGCCGGATCGGTGCTCGCGTCGGGGCGTCCCGACGAGATCGTCGGCGACGAGAGCGTGCGGCGCGTCTATCTCGGCGAACACTTCCGGATGTAAACCAGGGATCCTCGAATCTTCCATTCATGAAGCAAGTCCTTCAACTCCGTGTCTCGCAGCACCTTGCGCTGACCCCTCAGCTGCAGCAGTCGATCCGCCTGCTGCAGTTGTCGACGCTCGAGTTGAACCAGGAGATCGAGATCGCGCTGGCCGAGAACCCGCTTCTGGAGCGCATCGACGATCCGATGCACTCGGCAGTGCAGCTCAGCGGCGACGGCACGCTCAAGCGCAACAGCGCCGACGAGAACTTCGACGCGTCGTCGTCCAACTACACCGGCGACGTGTCGTCCGACGCGGCGCGCGACCACGGGACCGAGGTCGAGGCTACGGCCGTCACCGAATTCGAAGGTGGCGAACGGGGCAACAACGACCTGGCCGCCACCGACTGGAATTCGAGCGAACGGCGCAATGACGGCGAGGAGGACGATCGCGACCTGGCCCACGTCAACACGGCCACCGTCACGCTGCGCGAGCATCTGCTCGGCCAGCTCGCGCTCAAGAAGCTCAACGAACGCGACCGCGGCCTGGTGGCCGTCCTGATCGAAGCGCTGGAAGAAGAAGGCTACCTGGGCGACGAGCTCGAGGACATCCTCGCGATGCTGCCCGAGGAACTGGGCATCGAGGAGCAGGAGCTGTCGACCGCGCTCACGCTGTTGCAGAGCTTCGATCCTCCCGGCATCGGCGCGCGCAGCGCGTCGGAGTGCCTGGCTCTGCAACTGAAGCGCGTCGACAGCGGTCCGGCGAGCAACGCGCCTCCAGCGGTGCGCGACCTGGCGCTGCGTCTGGTCACCGGCAACCTCGCCCTGCTCGCGGCGCGCGATTTCACGCGTCTGCGGCGCATCTACCAGTGCAGCGACGACCTGCTGCGCGACGCGCATGCGCTGATCAAGAAGCTCGCGCCGCACCCGGGGCGCGCGTTCGCCAAGCACGAGTCCAACTACGTCGTGCCGGACATCATCGTCAGGAAGGTGCGCAACAACTGGCAGGCCTTCCTGAACCCGGAAGTGATGCCGAAGCTGTCGATCAACCAGGCCTACGCCCGCGTGCTGCGCGAGCAGCGCGGCACCGACGGCGCGGCCAACATGGGCTCGCGGCTGCAGGAGGCGCGCTGGCTGATCAAGAACGTGCAGCAGCGTTTCGACACGATCCTGCGCGTGGCCGAGGCCATCGTCGAGCGCCAGCGCAGCTTCTTCACGCACGGCGAGGTGGCCATGCGGCCGCTCGTGCTGCGCGAGATCGCCGATACGCTCGGCCTGCACGAATCCACCGTCTCGCGGGTCACGACGCAGAAGTTCATGCTCACACCGCTGGGCGTGTTCGAACTCAAGTACTTCTTCGGCAGCCACGTCGCCACCGACGCCGGAGGCGCCGCGTCGTCGACCGCCATCCGTGCGCTGATCAAGCAACTCGTCGGCGCCGAGAACGCCAAGAAGCCGTTGTCCGACAGCAAGATCGCCCAGATGCTCGGCGAGCAGGGTATCGTCGTGGCACGACGAACAATCGCGAAATACCGAGAATCTTTGCGGATACCGCCTGTCAGTCTTCGCAAGACTCTCTAGCGGGACGCAGCCATCATGTGATCCGAAGGCGTCGCGTCCCCCGTTTCCCCCGCAGTTTCTTTGAAGGAGTGGCCCATGAACCTCACCATCAGCGGACATCATCTCGACGTGACGCCGGCAATTCGCGAATTCGTGATGAACAAGTTGGAACGGGTGAGGCGACACTTCGATCAGGTGATCGACGTGACCGTGGTCCTGACGGTGGAGAAGCTCAGACAGAAGGCCGAGATCAACCTGCATCTGCGCGGCAAGGACCTGCACTGCGAGGCGACGGACACCGATCTGTACGCCGCGATCGACCTGCTGATCGACAAGCTCGATCGCCAGGTGGTCAAGCACAAGGAATGCATCCAGGCCCACAACGCAGAGCCGTTGAAGCGCCAAGTGGCTGCCTGAAGCCGGAAAATCCGGATGTCGTGGCACGAACACGTCCCGGCAACCGGTGCTGGACGCGCGAATCCATGCGTCTATAATCCGCGCTCTTCGTAAATTGGCCGGCGCAGTGCGAGGGATCCGGAGGCGACCTCGCGTCGGTCCCTCGCGACGCATCGGGTGGTCATGTACATGAATCTGATCGGCAAGCTCCTCCCCGCGGCGAACGTCGTCCTGGACCTCGAGGCGTCGAGCAAGAAGCGCGTGTTCGAGCAGGCGGGGCTCCTGTTCGAGAACAACCAGGGTCTGGCGCGCAGCCGCGTGTTCGACAGCCTGTTCGCGCGCGAACGGCTCGGCTCGACCGGGCTCGGGCAGCAGGTCGCCATCCCCCACGGCCGCATCAAGGGCCTGCGCGAACCGATCGCGGCGTTCATCCGCCTGTCGGATCCCATCCCGTTCGACGCGCCGGACGGCAAGCCGGTCGCCATCCTCGTCTTCCTGATGGTCCCCGAACAGGCCACGCAGGCGCACCTCGAGATCCTGTCGGAGCTCGCGCAGATGCTGTCGGACCCGGCCTTTCGCGAACTGCTGATCTCCGCGCCCGACTCGGGCAGCGTGCATCGCATGCTGGTCGACTGGGAACCGTTCAGGCCGGCTGCGTGACCCGGTCCCCGTCGATCGGCTGACCCGTGTCCACGGTCCGCAAGCTGTTCGACGACAACCGTGACGCCCTCGGACTCTCGTGGGTGGTCGACGAAGCCGCCGAGGCCGATCCCGAGGCCCGCGCCATGGCGGACAGCGCGTTCAAGGACGCGCATCTCGCCGTGACCGACCTGATCGGGTACTACAACCTGATTCATCCCAACCGCATCCAGGTGATCGGTCAGCGCGAAGTCGACTATTTCGCGATGCTGTCTGACAAGCGGCGCAGCAACTGGCTGCTCGACCTCGGCGAACGGCCGCCGCCGGCGATCATCTACGGCGACGGCATCTCGCCGTCCGAGGAATTCCTCACCGCCTGCGAGAACGCCCGCATCGCGCTGATCGCGTCCACCGCGCCGGCCGTCAAGATCATCGAGGCGGTACGCGCGTACCTCGCGAAGACGCTGGCTGACCGCACGGCGATGCACGGCGTGCTGATGGACGTGCTGGGCGTGGGCATCATCATCACCGGCGAGTCGGGCCTCGGGAAGAGCGAACTGGGCCTCGAGCTGATCTCGCGCGGCCATGGACTGGTTGCCGACGACGTGGTCGAGCTCGCCCGCATCGGCCCGAACACCATCGAAGGCCATTGCCCGAAGCTCCTCGCCAACCTGCTCGAGGTGCGCGGCCTCGGCCTGCTCGACATCAAGGCGATCTTCGGCGAGACCGCGGTTCGCCGGAAGATTCGCCTGCGGATGATCGTGCACCTGGTCAAACACAGCACGATGGAAGAGGAATACCAGCGGCTGCCGCTCGACGTGCTGACGCAGAACGTCCTCGGCATCGAGGTGCGCAAGGTGGTGATCCCGGTCGGCCTCGGGCGCAACATCGCCGTGCTCACCGAGGCCGCCGTGCGCAACACCATCCTGCAGCTGCGCGGCGTGGACACCCTGGGCGATTTCATGATCCGCCAGACCGCCGCGCTCAACGAGAACAGCCAGCCTGAGGAATAGCCACCCCCCGCTGCGGACGGGCCCGGCCGCTGTCATCGATACACGGTATCTCTCCTGTCGCCCGCATGATTAAATGCTGCCTGCCCGGCATCCGCGTCGGGCCCTGCAGACATCTTGGGAGAGTGCAATGAACCGGATCTTGACCCGTACGCTGGCGCACGGCCTGGCCGTGCTGATCGCCACCGCGCCGATCGCCTTGCAGACGGCCCGTGCCGACGACACGCCGCAGTCCAACATGGCCGCCTGCAGCAAGGCCAACAAGGGCAAGAAGGGCGACGAGTACAAGAAGGCGCAGAGCGAATGTCTGAAGGCACAGAAAACCGCCGAAGCCGCACCGATGACCCAGCAGCAGAAGATGGCCGCCTGCAGCAAGGCCAACAAGGGCAAGAAGGGCGACGACTACAAGAAGGCACAGAGCGATTGCCTGAAGGGCTGAACTTACCTTCGACCGCCGCGGTCGGAGCGATCGAGCGGGCCTTCGGGCCCGTTTCGTTTTTCTCCGGTACCGTTACGCGGTAACTGTTCGAAGTCGACGAGCGACTCGTCGACCGCCGCCCTGGAATCCTCGATGCGCGTCATCCTCGTCACCGGCATGTCCGGCTCCGGAAAGTCCATCGCCCTGCATGTCCTGGAGGACGCAGGCTACGCGGTCGTCGACAACCTGCCCGCACGCTTCCTGCTCGACGTGATCGGCGATCTCGACACGCGCGCGGTCAAGCGCGCCGCCGTCAGCATCGACGTGCGGACCGGGGTCGAGGCCGTGTACGAGTTGCCGTCGCTGCTGCCCGAACTGCGTGTCCGCGGGCACGACGTGCAGCTGCTGTTCCTCACCGCCGACAACGCGACGCTCGTGCAGCGCTATTCGGAGACGCGACGGCGCCATCCGCTGTCGGCGCAGGAATGGCAGAGCGAACCGGCGTCCGACTCGCGCGGCCTCGACGAGAGCATCGACGAGGAGCGCAACCTGCTGCATCCTCTCGAAAGCGCCGGCTACCTGATCGACACGACGCGCCTGCCGGCGCAGGCATTGCGCCAGTGGGTGCGCGACTTCATCGGCAACGCGCGCGCCGAACTGACGCTGTCGTTCGAGTCGTTCGCGTTCAAGCAGGGCGTGCCGGCCGACGCGGACCTGGTGTTCGACGTGCGCTGCCTGCCGAATCCGTTCTACGAGCCGGCTCTGAAGGCGCTGACCGGCATGGACGGCCCCGTGATCGACTATCTGTCGGCCGTGCCGGCGGTGGGCGAGATGGTCGACGACATCGAACGCTTCGTGACCCGCTGGCTGCCGGCCTACGCCGCGGACAGCCGCAGCTACCTCACGGTCGCGATCGGCTGCACCGGCGGCCAGCACCGCTCGGTCTACTGCGTGGAGGCGCTCGCGCGCCGCCTGCGCGCCGTCCGCCCCGTCCTCGTCCGGCATCGCGCGCTGGCGTGGATGACCAAACCCGCGTCCCCCGCACCGGAAGCCTGATGCCGCCATGACCACGTCCTCGTCGCCCCTGCCGATCTTCGCCCTCGGCACCGTCCTCTTCCCGGGCGGCCTGCTGCCGCTGCGCGTCTTCGAGGCGCGCTACATGGACATGATCCGTGGCGTCATGCGCGACACCAACGAGTTCGGCGTGTGCCTGATCCGCAAGGGCGGCGAGGTGGCCGAACGCGGCGTGGAGACCGAGGAGATCGGTTGCCGGGCGCGAATCGACGACTGGAGCATGGAGCAGCTCGGGGTGCTGCAGATCTCCACCACCGGCACCGACCGTTTCCGGATCGCGGCGCGACGGCTGCAGCCCGACGGCCTGCTGGTCGCCGACGTCGAACCGATCGAGGACGAGGCCGCGCTCGCGGTGCCGTCCGAGGCCGAGCCCTGCCAGACCCTGCTGCGGCGGATCATCGAGCGCCTCGAACAGGCGGCCGAGAGCAGCGAGGCGCCCGACCCCGACGACGACGGCCCGATCCACCTGCCGATCGCCAAGCCCTACCGGTTCGACGATGCGACCTGGGTGGGCAACCGGCTATGCGAACTGCTGCCGGTCCCGCCGTCCGCGAAGCAGAAGCTGATGGCGCTCACCGACGGCCCGACGCGGCTCGAGATCGTGCTGCGCTACCTGAAGCAGCACGGCATCGTCTAGTGTCCTGTCCCGCAAATACATGGCATCAAGATTCGACCAGGCGGTGATGATCGTGCGGTCTCAGAGTCGAGTCGATACCGCGTGGTATCGACTCGACTCTGAGAATGCGCGAGGGCGCCGCCTGGTCGAACCCCTGCGGGGCGTCTCGAAGCGGGGCGATCGCCGCGTTGCACGAGGCGCTCGATACCAAGGGGTATCGAGCGCCTCATGCGCCTTGCGCTCATCCCCGCTTCGAAACGTCTTGATGCCATGTATTTGCGGGACAGGACACTAACGGACCGCGTCTCCCGAACGCCTCCTGTCGCCGCTTGGCGCGCGCGGCCGCTTCGTCGGGTGCCACGACCTTCGGCGCGGGAGCGCCGGCCGGCGGCGCGTCCTTCGCCACGCGCGGGTTGCGCAGCATCAGGCCGAGCAGCGTGACCAGGTAGAACGCGAAGGCCACGCGCGGGACGTCGAGCAGGCTGTCGAACAGGCCGACCACCAGGTAGCCGCCGAGCGCCGCGGCGACGTAGGGCGCATCGGGGTGGCGATACGCGCGGCCGATCGTGGTGCGCAGGAACGCGCCGCCGACCAGCAGCACGAACAGCGCGAGCCCGATCACGCCCTGGTCGAACAGCACGTCGAGCACGATGTTCTTGATGTGCCACGGCAGGTGGTACTTGTCGCTCGACGAGAACCAGTGCGCGGTGCCGTTGGCGAAGCGACCGTTGCGGATCACGTCGATGCCGTCGGGTCCGACCAGCGACACGCTGCGCACCTCGAGCACCGCGCCCGGGTTGCCGGCCGCGATCGCCAGCACCACCGGCCTCGGCGCCAGCCACGACGACGACCCGAGCGTGCCGGTCACGAGCTGGAAGCTCACCGACTGCCAGCGGTCCGTGCCCGCCACGATTTTCGGCGAGCCGAAGGCGCAGCCGCTCGGATAGAGCAGCTGGCGTTCGCACAGCTCGACGTGGACGTTGCCCTCTGCCGCGGAACGCGCCTGCAGCGTGCCGGTGTAGGTCGTGCCCGGCTTGACGCTCACGCGCTGCGAGAAGCGGAACAGTTCCCCGAAGCCGAGGTAGCGGATGCGGGGTCCGGTCAGGCCGAGGAAGGTCTCTCCGTCGCGCGTCGCGAGGTGATAGCTGCCGGGCGTCTCGGGGTCTGTCGACTCGAGCAGCGACGTCGCGGGGAAGCGGCCGAGGCCCTTTCCGAACAGCCAGGCGTCGGGACCGCGCAGGCGTCCGATCCCCTCGGTCCAGTGCGACTTGCGCAGTGCGAGGTCGCTGCCGGTCGTCGAGAAGCGGCCGCCCATGTAGGCCCCCGCGGTGAAGACGGCGACGGCCCCCATCACCAGGCCCGCGAACGCGATCGTCGCCAGCTGCTGGTGCGGTAGGCGCGGCCAGACCGGACGTGCGGAGAACGACAACCCGAACGACAGCAGGACCCACGCCACCACCACCAGCGCCGTGTCGAGGAATGCGTTCTCGCCACCCCAGTGACGCGCGACCAGCGCGGCATCCGCAGCGAGCCACAGCCACGCGGCGATCGCGGCGACCGTGTTCTCGCGCGTCGGCCTGCGATCCGCGACCAGCGCAGTGCCCAGCGCGGCGGCGAAGACCAGCGCGTAGACGACATAAGGTCCTTTCGGGATCAGTCCCGCGGCGAGGTGGACCGCGCCGCCGAGCAGCAGGGCGGCCACGACGGCGGCGATCCACGTGCCCGCTCCCGCGCGGCGGATCGACGACTCCGCGGCGACCGAGACCGTCATCACGCCGAGCACCGCGAGCACCGCACGATAGCCGCCCGCGCGGAACGCGAAGAACGCAGAGACGGCGACCAGCAGCGCGAACAGCAGGGCCTTCGCGAGCAGTGCCCAGGTCTCGCGACGATCGACCTTCGTGTTCTGTCGCGAGACGAGCACGACCAGCAACAGCACCGACACGGGGATCGCGGCGTACACGCCGCGCGAGAACGTGACGAGGCAGCAGTACCCGGCCAGCACGAGCACGGCGCAGACGGCGATGAAGTGGCCGTTGTTCGCGAGGTCGCGGACCTCGTGGGCGCCGCCGCCCCCGATGCCGCCGCTGCGCACCGCCTCGCGCACGGCGAACGGAACGGTCAGCGCGAGGAAGCCGTCGAGCGCCGCGCCGCCGATGTGCATCTCCCAGAAGGATCCGGTGACGCGGTAGTCGTCGGAGAAATCGAGCAGGCCGGTGAACGCGAGCCGCTCCTGCAGGACGGCGATGCAGCCGAGGCCGAGCGCGACGGTCATGCCCAGGCCGATGCGGTCGAAGCCGCCCGGCTTGCGCCCTTCGTGGATCAGCAGCGGGGTCATCAGCACCGCCCACGCGAAGCTCTTGTAGATGCGCAGGCTGTTGAGCGCGTCGTCGTAACCCTGGAACCAGCCGAAGCGGAACGGTCCCGCCGCGTCGAACCCGCGGACCAGCGCGATCGTCAGCGACGCGACGAACAGCGCAACGAGCACGATCGAGAAGATCGACAGCTTCGGTCGATCGCCTCGGCTCCCGGTCTCGGCCGGCGGTCCGCCGCGCCAGGCCAGGGCCGCGTAGCCGCCCGCGGCGCTCGCGAGCACGAGCAGGTCGACTTCCTCGAAGGTGAGCCATCCGGTCAGCGGGGCGAAGCCGACGACCGGCAGCAGCGCGAGCAGCGCCGGCAGCGCGTACGAGAAGCGGACGAAGCCGAACACGGTCCACGCGGCGAACAGCGGGACGACCAGCCAGGGGGCGATCGGGTACGCCACGGCGATCGCCAGCCCGGCCGCGGCGCAGACGGCCGCGAGCGCCAGACTGCCGATGCGCGGAAGGATCGACGGGCGCAGCGAGGCCCCTCTGCGTCTTGCGGCGCGCGGCGTCTGGTCGATCGGGAGGTCCGGTTGCAGGGCGGCCATGAAGCGGATGAGTCTGCGGGGAAGCGACGGGCAATCGCGATGATGCCCGATGCCGGGATGTGGCCCGACGATCCGCCCCCACGGCACGCCGTGACGCGCGGCGCACGTTGTCGGTGCCAGCGGTCGTCCTCGGCGCGCCGGCGCGGGCTTTGCTAAGCTCGCTACCCGTTCAAATAGGGGTCGCACCATGCTTCAACGCGTCGATCAGCGCCTGTCGCTGAAGGATCCGGATCTGCTGCGCGCCAGCGCCTACATCGATGGGCAATGGGTGGTCGCCGACGGCGATCGCACATTCGTCGTCGACGATCCGGCCAGCGGCCGGTCGATCGCCCACGTGACGAACCTCGGCGCGGTCGATGCCGAGCGCGCCATCGCCGCGGCCGCGAAGGCCTTTCCGGCGTGGGCCCGCAGGACCGGCAAGGAGCGTGCGGCGGTGATGCGCCGCTGGTTCGACCTGATGCTCGCGAACCAGGACGACCTCGCGGCGCTGATGGTCGCCGAGCAGGGCAAGCCGATGGCCGAGGCGAGGGGCGAGGTGGCCTACGGCGCGTCGTTCATCGAGTGGTTCGCCGAGGAAGCCAAGCGCGTGGCCGGCGAGACGCTGGCGTCGCCCGATCCGAGCAAGCGCCTGTTCGTGCTGCAGCAGCCGATCGGCGTGTGCGCGGCGATCACTCCGTGGAACTTCCCGATGGCGATGATCACGCGCAAGGTCGCGCCCGCCATCGCTGCCGGCTGTGCGATCGTCATCAAGCCCGCCGAGCAGACGCCGCTGACGGCACTCGCGCTCGCGGAGCTGGCCCACCGCGCCGGCTTCCCGCCCGGCGTGATCAACGTGCTCACCTGCGACGGCGAGCAGTCGATCGCAGTCGGCAAGGTGCTGTGCGCGAGTCCCGTCGTGCGCAAGCTCTCCTTCACCGGCTCGACCGCGGTGGGTCGCATCCTGATGGCGCAGTGCGCGCCGACCATCAAGAAGCTGTCGCTCGAACTCGGCGGCAACGCGCCCTTCATCGTGTTCGACGATGCGGACCTCGATGCGGCGGTCGACGGCGCGATCGCGTCGAAGTACCGCAACACCGGCCAGACCTGCGTGTGCACCAACCGCTTCTACGTGCAGGACGGGGTGTACGACGCGTTCGTCGGCAAGCTCGCGGAAAAGAGCAGGACGCTGAAGGTCGGCGTCGGCACCGACGACGGCGTCACGCAGGGTCCGCTGATCGACGACGCGGCGTTGAAGAAGGTCGAGGAGCATGTGGCCGATGCGGTCGCGCACGGCGCGAAAGTCCTGGCCGGCGGCCGGCGTCACGCGAGCGGCGGGCGCTTCTACGAGCCGACCGTGCTGGCCGAGGTCACGGCCCGCATGCTCGTCGCGCGCGAGGAGACCTTCGGGCCGGTGGCTTCGGTGTTCCGCTTCACCGACGAGGCCGATGCCGTCGCGCAGGCCAACGACACCGAGTTCGGCCTGTCCGCCTATTTCTACAGCCGCGACGTCACCCGCGTGTGGCGGGTCGCCGAGGCGCTCGAGAGCGGCATCGTCGGCGTCAACACCGGGCTGATCTCGAACGAGGTCGCGCCGTTCGGCGGCGTCAAGCAGTCGGGACTGGGCCGCGAGGGATCGGTCCACGGCATCCACGAGTACCTGGAGATGAAGTACGTCTGCCTGGGAGGCTTCTGATTCGTCGCCGGGATCGTCGGCCTGAAGCTTTTCGGCAGCGGGGGAGAGGCCTGATTCCTACGCCGCGATCGAGTGGCGCATCAGCGACTGCGCGAAGTCCAGGGTGCCCTTCGGCTTGTGGCCGTGCGTCCACGCCAGCAGCTTGGAGGCGGACATCGGATGCGCGAAGAAGTAGCCCTGCAGCTCGTCGCAGCCCAGGTCGAGCAGGATGTCGCGCTGGCTCGCGGTCTCGACGCCCTCGGCAACGACCCGCAGACCGAGTGCATGGGCCAGGCGGACCACGCCGTCGACCACGGCCTTCGCGTCGTCGCTGCTGTCGAGGTCGTTGATGAAGGTGCGGTCGATCTTCAACTGGCGCGCCGGTAGCTGGCGCAGGTAGCTCAGGCTCGAGTAGCCGGTGCCGAAGTCGTCGATCGACAGGTACACGCCGATCTGGCCGAGCGCGTCGAGCGTGCGCTGGGTGGCCGCGATGTCCTGCATCGCGACCGACTCCGTGATCTCGCAGAGCAGGTTCGACGACTTGACGCCGTGACGCAGGAGCGCGGATTCGATGCGCGAGACGAGGTCGGGCTCGCACAGCTGGTGGACCGACAGGTTGATCGCCACGCGCATCTGCAGGCCGTCATTCGACCACGCTGCCATCTGGCGACAGGCCTCCTCGATGACCCAGGCGCCCACCGCGTTGATGAAGCCGAAGCGCTCGGCGATCGGGATGAAGAGGCCGGGGCTGACCGAGCCGCGCACCGGATGGTGCCAGCGCAGCAGGGCCTCGACGCCGCAGATCAGGTGACGCTTGCCGTCGATCTTGGGCTGGTAGTGGAGCTCGAGCTGGCGCAGTTCGATCGCCTGGCGCAGGTCGTTGATGAGGTCGAGCTGCTCGGCCGCGTCCTTGTGCATGTGCGACTCGAACAGCGCGTAGGTGCCGCGACCGGCCCGCTTGGCCGCCTGCATCGCGGCGTCGGCCTGGGCCAGCAGCTTGGTCGGCTCGCCATGGTCGGGGTACACCACCACGCCGATCGACACGCTGATCTGGATCTTCCGGTCGGCGACGCGGAACGGGACCTTGACCGCGTCGATGATGCGGGTCGCGAGCGCGACGCAGTCGTTGCTCGAGCTGGCGCCTTCCATCAGCACCAGGAACTGGTCGCTGCCGACGCGCGCGACCGTGTCCTCGTTGCGCGCCTCGGTGCGCAGGCGCTCGGCGACCTGGCGGATCACGTCGTCGCCGGCGGCATGGCCGAACGAGTCGTTGACCGGCTTGAAGCCGTCGATGTCGATGAACAGCACCGCGAGTTTCTCGCGCAGCCCGCGCACGGACTTCTTGGCGCGCTCGGAGCGCAGCAGCGCCTGCGCCAGCCGATCCTCGAACAGCAGCCGGTTCGGCAGGCCGGTCAGCGGGTCGAGCATCGCGCGCTGGCGCAGCTCGTCGTTGGCCGAGTTGAGGCGGGCGTTGGCATGTTCGAGCGACCCGGCGAGCACGGTGCGACGCTTGTCGCCCCATCCGTAGACGACCGAGCTGATCAGCGTGCAGATCAGAAGCAGGGGCACGGTGAACACCGTCAGGTCGGCGACGTGGGCGCCGTCGAGGGCCAGCACACTGGAGCAGATCGCGTTGGCCGGAACGTTCGCCGCCGACATCGCGAGCCAGCCCATCACCGAGACTCCGGCGCTGGTGCCGACCGCGACGCCGATCTGGATCAGGAACGCGACGACGCCGCTGCTGCGGCTCAGTCGGTCGATGGTCAGCAGCGCGATCCCCGACAGGACGATGCCGATCAGCAGCGCGAGGAAGATCGACAGCCCGTCCCAGGTGACGCCGGGCGCGAGTTCGATCGCCGCCATCGCGGTGTGGTGCACGATGCTGAGGACGACGCCGAGGACCACCGCGCTGCCGATCAGGCGGACGGTGGTCAGCTCGCGGCGCATCGCCGCGGACAGCAGGATCCCGGCGGCGCCGACCGCGCACAGCCAGGAGACGAAGGTCATCGGCGCGGCATACCCGATCGGGATCGGCAGGGCGCGCGCGTACATGATGAGGAAGTGCACCGCCCACAGCCCGGTGCCGGCCGCGATCGCGCCGCCGCACCACCAGAGCTGCGCGATCCCGCGGTCGCTGCTGCGCACCCGCTTGGCGAGGTCGAGGAGAACGTAGACGGTCAGGCAGCCGATCGCGAAGGACAGCGCGACGCTCCAAAGGTCGAAAGTCGGAAGCAGGTACGCCATGGTTCGGGGAGAGGCTCAGCCGGGCTGTCGAACGGCTGTCGGGAGATAGGTCGTAGAGGGGCTATCGGCACCAGGCCTGGAATACTGAGGATCTGCGCCGGCGCCAGCCCGGACGATCGACCGGGGATCGGCGCCCGGCCCCCACGCCGCATCCCGCAGCCGGTCGAATCCCGCGACCGCGAAGGGAAACATTCCCGCCCGTCCCGCGTTCACGGTGCGCGCAGGTCGCCCGAGCGGGTCGGAATTATCATGCGGGTCGGCCGCCGATCCGGGTGAGCTACATCGCAATGTTGCCCGCGACGTGACGGCATGGGGGGCACCGGCGCTACGATTCCCGAAATCGATCGCGGTCCGTCCGCAACCCCCGAATCGGACCGTCGACCCTTCCTCCAACCAGCCTTTCCATGACCTACACATTCGAACCCGAAGCCCCCGTCGGCGTACCCGTCGTCGGCACCGACGCCCTGTTCCCGGTCCGCCGGATCTACTGCGTCGGCCGCAACTACGCCGCGCACGCCCGGGAGATGGGCTTCGATCCCGATCGCGAACCGCCGTTCTTCTTCTGCAAGCCCGCCGACGCGATCGTCGCCGTGCCGTCGGGTCTGACGGTCGACGTCCGGTTTCCGAGCCTGACCACCAACCTGCAGCACGAGATCGAACTGGTCGTCGCGATCGGCACCGAAGGCCGCGACATCCCGGTCGCGTCGGCGGCCGACCACGTGTTCGGCTACGGCGTCGGACTCGACATGACGCGGCGGGACCTGCAGTTCGCGATGCGCGACAAGGGACGTCCGTGGGAGATCGGCAAGGCGTTCGACGAATCCGCACCGATCGCGCCGCTGCACACGGTCGCCGCATTCGGACATCCGTCCGAGCAGGCGATCTGGGTGCAGGTCGACGGGACGGACCGGCAGCGCAGCAACGTGTCGCAACTGATCTGGTCGGTGCCCGAGGTGATCGCCAACCTGTCGACCTATTTCACGCTCCGGCCGGGAGACCTGATCTATACCGGAACGCCCGAGGGCGTCGGCAAGGTCGAGCGTGGCCAGACGATGCACGGCGGCATCGACGGCCTGGGCGAGTTGCGCGTGCGCGTGGTCTGATCGCAGCCGCATGAGCAAGTCTTCCATCTACCGCGTCGACGTCCATTTCGGCGACTGCGACCCCGCGGGCATCGTCTTCTTCCCCAACTTCTCGCGCTGGATGGACGCCTCGTCGGCGTACTTCTTCCGCAGCTGCGGCCTGCCGCCGTGGCGCGAGATGACCGAGCTGCCCGGCGCGGTCGGTGCGCCGATGCTCGAGATCCACGTGCGCTTCGTGACGTCGGTGACCTACGACGAGTCGATCGAGATCCACACGCGGGTGGAGGCGTGGCGCAACAAGGTGTTCGTCCAGCATCACCGCGTGATGCGCGGCGACGAGCTGATCTGCGAAGGGCGAGAGACCCGCGCGTTCTGCGTGCGCGACGAGCAGGGGAAGCTGAAGGCGGTGCCGATCCCGGACTTCATCCGGGCGGCCTGCGAGTAAGGCCGGCGGAGGGGTGGAGCGGGTGACGAGAATCGAACTCGCGTATGCAGCTTGGGAAGCTGCCGTTCTGCCATTGAACTACACCCGCATCCCCGGATTGTAGGGGATGGCGTCAGGCGCCCGCAGCGAACGCGGCGAGATCGGCGTTGAGCCGGTCCTTCTCGGTGATGTGCAATCCGTGCGGCGCGCCCTCGTAGACCTTCATGGTCGCGTGGGGCAGGGCCGCTGCGGTGCGCGCGCCGCTGACCTTCAGCGGAACCGTCTCGTCCTGGTCCCCGTGGACGATCAGCGTGGGCACCGAGATTGACTTGAGGTCCTGGCGGAAGTCGGTTTCGCTGAAGGCGCGCACGCAGGCCACTGTCGCGAGTTGCGATGCGGGCGTCGCGAGGCTCTGCGACCACTGCAGCGTCGCCTCCGTGACGGGGTGGCTCAGCAGGCCGACGCCGTAGAACTTCTTGCCGAAGCCGGACAGGAAGTCGAAGCGGTCCTTCTCCACGCCCTCGACCATCCCGTCGAACACCGAGCGGTCGATGCCGTCCTGGTTGTCGTCGCGCTTGAGCAGGAACGGCGTGACCGCGCTGACGAAGGCGACGCGGGCGACGCGCGACCCGGCATGGCGCGACATGTAGCGGGCGACCTCGCCGCCGCCCATCGAAAAGCCCACCAGCGTGACCTCCTGCAGCGACAGTTCGTCGAGGACCGCCTTCAGGTCGTCGGACAGCGTGTCGTAGTCGTATCCGGTCGACGGCTGCGACGACTTGCCGAAGCCGCGACGGTCGTACGTGACCACGCGCAGCCCCTGTTTCACGAGGGCGGCGACCTGGTAGGTCCAGCTCGATCCGTCGAGCGGCCATCCGTGGATCAGCACGACGGGCCGGCCGCTACCGATGTCCTGGTAGAAAAGTTCGACGGTCTGGCCGGCGGTGTCCGTGCCGGTGTTGAGGTAGGGCATGCGATCTCCTGATGGGGCGCGCCGCGGGGGGCGCGGGTTGGGACGATCCCGATCAGATCACCGCCGTACCTTCGTCCACGTCGGCCGTCGAAGGGGCTCCCTGTGGGTGCCCGTCCGATCCGGATGCCTCACAGCATCTGCTCGGGTGCGAATGGCGCGAGGAGCCTCAGCGACCACTTGAGCAGCGTGCCCGCGCCCGGTTCGTCGGTGAAGGTCTGCTCGACGCCGTCGGTCCGCGTCGTCCAGCGCAGCTTGCCATCGGCGTCGATCGTGACCCGGTAGACCCCCTCCGGGCCGCGGTCGCGAAGGATGCCGAGCACCTGGATGGGCAACGCCTGGTTCTCGATCTCGAGACCCATCTCCGTATTCTCGAGCGACGAGCGCTGGTCGACGTTGAACGAGCCGATGAACACGGTCTTGCGGTCGACGATCAGCGCCTTCGCGTGGAGGCTGGCCTTCGACGAGCCGAACGCGCCGAGCCGTGCCTTCTCGGCGCCGGGTTCGGGTCGCAGTTCCGAGATCTCGACACCGGCCTCGAGCAGCGGAACGCGATACTTGGAGTATCCGATGTGCACCACGGCCGCGTCGGTCGCGGCCAGCGAGTTGGTCAGCACGCGCACTCTCACGCCGCGCTGGCGAAGCGCCTGGAGTGCCTGCAGCCCGCGCTCGCCGGGAACGAAGTAGGGCGAGATGACGATGAGCTCGGACTGTGCCGAACTGGCGATGGAGAGGACCTGGCTCGCGATCGTGGCACCGGCCACGAGGCCGCTGCGGTCCACCTCGGGTCGCGTCCGCCGGATCTTGCTGGGCTGGTCGGCGTGCAGCTCGGCGGAGGCGATCTCCATCTTCAGCCTGCCGCTGTCGAGCTTGGCCGCGAACGGTGCCCCGAGCGCCTTCGCCTCGGCGGTGGCCTTGAGAACCGGGTCGTTCGGGTCGGACAGCGCGCGTTGGTCCACCGTCGGTGCCGTGCTCGGCCCGGCCAGCGTCTCGATCGGATAGGCGAGGGGGCTGTTCCAGAAGCGGTCGAACGTATCCGACAGGTCCTGCACGACCGGACCCGCGACCAGCACGTCGAGGTCGAGGAAGTTGGTGCGATCGGAGTGCTGGTAGTACTCGGCGCCGATGTTGCGGCCACCGGTCACGGCGAGCGCGCTGTCGGCCACGAACAGCTTGTTGTGCATGCGCCGGTTGATCCGGTCGATGTCGGCGAGCGACGTGAGGATGCGCGTCGTCATCGACCGCCGTCCGCCGGCGAACGGATTGAAGACGCGCACCTCGATGTTCGGGTGGGCCGAGTACCACGCGATCCGCTCGTCCTTTCCGGTCGTGTAGAAATCGTCGATCAGCAGACGGACACGGACGCCACGCTCCGCGGCCTCGCGGGCCGCGCGCAGCAGCGTTCGCGAGTAGGGGTCGTCGGCCACGATGTAGTACTGCAGGTCGAGCGACGCCTGTGCACGGGTGATGAGCGTGTAGAGCGTCCCGAACGCGTCCTCGCCGGCGGAAATCAGCTGCAGCCCGGACTGGTCGGATCCGGCGGGCACCGATGCCGCCGCGACCCGCGCCAGCGGCGTGTCCCTGCTGTTGATCATCGCGGTCGATTCGACGCGCCCGACGTTCTTCGGCAGCGAGGCACAGCCAGCGGCGAGGATCAGCGTGCAGCCCAGTACAAGCGAGAGCGCCGCTCGGAAGACGCGCTCGCGAGAGTGCACCCACGCGAGCTTGCGACTCGGTCCGATAGTGAAATAGTCAGTGACGTGCATCGAGCGGATTTCCAGTGACATTCGTGAGCGCGGAGTCTATTACGGGTGTCTCCCCGCGGGGTCGTTGCGGGGTCTGCACGAACCGATACGACACGGATCGGTCACAATGGCACCTCAATCGCGCGTCCCGTCCCGTTCCGTCGAGGTCCGGTCGACTTCGCGCAGCACTCTGGAACCCATGACGCAAGCTGCCAGCAAAGGATCTCCCGTCGGGCCCGCCGTCAAGGCGGCATTGCCGTGGAGACTCGAGGACATTCCGCTCGACGAGATCGACTTCGCGCGCATCCGCGGCCGCGAGGACATGAAGTTCATGCTGGCGGCCGCATCGTTCATCGAGTTCGCGTCCGACGTGTACGCCGGCAATCTCGCGGCCTACTTCACCGACGAGCCCGACATCGCCGAATGGCTGTCGCAGCACTGGGAAGTCGAGGAGGTCCAGCACGGCCGTGCGCTGCGGGCCTACGTCGAGAAGGTGTGGCCGGAATTTCCCTGGGACACCGCGTATCGCAACTTCTTCGCGGAGTACTCCAAGCTGTGCGGCGCCGAAGGCTACGAGTCCACCCGCGGACTGGAGATGGCGGCGCGCTGCGTCGTCGAGATGGGAACGTCCACCACCTATCGCGCGATCCGCGACTTCGCGGACGAGCCGATCCTGATCCGGCTGGTCGAACACATCCGCAGCGACGAGGTGCGCCACTACAAGCACTTCCTGAAGTTCTTCGACCGCTACGACGCCCGCGAGAAGAACGGGCGCTATCAAGTGCTGCGGTCACTGAAGAACCGCCTCGTCGAGTCGCGCCACAGCGATGTCGAGATCGGACTCTGGTACGCCTTCTACACCGTCTATCCCGGCGAGCAGCGGGCGGGCAAGCGATTCACCGCGATGCAGAGCCAGATCGCGCGCATGGTCCGCGCGCACTATCCGGCGGGTCAGGCGATCCGCATGCTGCTCAAGCCGCTGCGGCTGCCGGCGCCGGTGTCGTCGATGATCCAGCCGATCCTGTCGCCGATCGGTCTCGTGATCCGGCAGATGCTGCTGCGCTGACCCTGGCGTGGTCCACAATCCGCCTTTTGCGCGCTGCACGCGATCGCGCTGGGCGCCCTCTCGATGATTCGGATCCTGGTCAACGGTGAGTCGCAGACCGTCGCGGCATCCGATTCGGTCGCGACGCTGCTGGCCGGTCGCGGCCTGACCGGCAAGCGCGTGGCGGTGGAACTCAACGGCGCGATCGTTCCGCGCAGCAGGCACGCGACGACGGCGCTGGCCGAGGCCGACCGGTTGGAGATCGTCGTCGCCGTCGGAGGAGGATGAAATGAGGGATGACATGTCCGTGTTGCACGAAGCCGCCGAGCGCGATGGCGCCGCACCCGGGGGAGCACTGCTGTCGCCCGATCCGGTCGACGTCTTCCACGTGGGCAGGCACCGCTTCACGTCGCGCCTGCTGCTGGGCACCGGCAAGTACCGCGACTTCGACCAGACCCGTGACGCGGTCGAGGCCAGCGGCTCGCAGATCGTCACGGTCGCGATCCGCCGGACCAACATCGGTCAGGACGCGGATGCCCCGAGCCTGCTCGACGTGCTGCCGCCGTCGCGCTACACGATCCTGCCCAACACCGCCGGCTGCTACAGCGCCGACGACGCGGTGCGTACGCTGCGCCTCGCGCGCGAGCTGCTGTCGGACGAAGCGGTCGACCACACGCTGGTCAAGCTCGAGGTGCTTGGCGACCCGCACACGCTGTATCCCAACATGCCCGAGACGCTGAAGGCGGCCGAGACGCTGGTGCGCGAAGGCTTCGAGGTGATGGTCTACTGCAGCGACGATCCGATCCAGGCGCGACTGCTCGAGGAGATCGGCTGCGTGGCCGTGATGCCGCTCGCGTCGCTGATCGGCTCGGGCATGGGCATCCTCAACCCGTGGAATCTGCAGCTCATCCTCGAGAAGGCCACCGTGCCGGTGGTGGTCGACGCGGGCGTCGGCACGGCGTCGGACGCCGCGATCGCGATGGAGATGGGCTGCGCCGGCGTGCTGATGAACACCGCCGTCGCCGCGGCGCGCGACCCGGTGCTGATGGCCGCGGCGATGAAGCGCGGCGTCGAGGCGGGCCGCATGGCGTTTCGCGCCGGCCGCATGCCGAGGAAGCTGTATTCGGCCACGCCGTCGTCGCCGATCGGCGGCGTGATCGGATCGACTGCTTGAGCAAGGCGGGCCCGCTCGTCGACGACGTCCCCGACCCGCTGGACACGACGGAACTGCGGCACCGTCGAATCCGCAGCTTCGTCACGCGCGCCGGCCGCACGTCCCCGGCACAGCAACGCGCGCGCGATACGCTCGGCAAGCGCTTCGTCCTGCCGTTCGCATCGGCTCCCCTCGATTTCGCGGCGACCTTCGGTCGCATTGCGCCCGTCGTGCTGGAGATCGGCTTCGGCATGGGCGCCGCGACGGCCGAGATCGCGGCGAGCCGGCGTGACGTCGACTTCCTCGGCATCGAGGTCCATGCGCCGGGAGTCGGCGCGCTGCTGAAGATGATGGGCGAGCAGGACCTGACGAACCTGCGCATCGTCGAGCACGATGCGGTCGAGGTCGTCGAGCAGATGATCGCGCCCGCGTCGCTGGACGGCGTGCACGTCTACTTCCCCGATCCGTGGCACAAGGCGCGCCACAACAAGCGCCGCCTGATCCAGCCCGCGTTCGTCGCCACGCTGGCGAGCCGCATCCGTCCCGGCGGGTTCGTGCACTGCGCGACCGACTGGGATGAGTACGCGGTGCAGATGCTCGAAGTACTCGAAGGCGATCCGTCTCTCGCGAACACGAGCGACGGCTACGCGACGCCGCAGAATCCGCTCGTCACGCGACCGGTGACCAAGTTCGAGACGCGCGGCAAGCGCCTCGGACACGGGGTGTGGGACGTGGTGTTCTTCAGACGCCAGCGTCCCTGATCCGCCGCCCGACGCCGCCGAGCAGGGTCTGCCACCACTCGCCGTGCCGCTGCAGGAAGATCGCGTTCGGGAATCCATGACGCGCCACGTGCTCCTGCGGGATGCCATCCCAGCCGCGATGCTCGACGGTCACGCGGGTCTCGTCGCCCACCGCGTCGAAACGGACCGACACCTCGGTGGTCCGGTCGTCGGGGAACGTGGACTGGCGCCAGGTAAAGACGAGGACCTCGCCGGGTGTCCATTCGACGATGCGGCCGATCTCGAAGGACGAGCCGTCCTCGCGCGCCTCGACGAGCCGGCCACCCAAGCGGCGCTCGAACGTCAGCCTGCCCGGCGTTCCAGGCGTGAAGGCGAACAGCGGCGACGGCTGCCACCACAGGTCGATCTCGCGCGTGAACACGTCGAACGCGCGCGCCCGCGTCGCGGCGACGCGGATCGCGACGATGACGCGCGAACTCACCGTCGCCCCTCGACATGCGCCTTGAACGCGGCCAGCTGTCGCGCCCACAGCGCCTCGGTCTTCGCGAGCCAGTCCTTCAGGTCGGCCATCGGCGCCGGGCTCAACTGGTAGACCCGCACGCGCGCGTCGTAGTCCGGGTGGGTCTCTTCGACCAGGCCCGCCGCCTTGAGCGTCTTCAGATGGCGGCTCAGCGCGGCCGGGCTGATGCCGACCTGCACCGCCAGGTCGCCCGCGGTATGCGGACGGTCGCGGAGCACCTCCACGACGCGACGCCGATTCGGCTCCGCCAGTGCGGCGAGCGTGCGGTCGAGCTTCGCGGCCTGTTTCAATCGCCCGCTCTCAATCGAAGACTTCGATCCTCAGGCCTGTCGCCTTCTCGGACTCCTCGACCGAGAACGGCGCCACGTTCTGCGAGAAGGTCCAGATGTGTCCCTCGAGGTCGCGGGCGCGGTAGGTGCGGTCGCCGTAGAACTGGTCCGACGGTTCCTGGAGCACGACGGCGCCCGCGGCGCGGGCCGTCGCACAGTGAACGTCCACGTCGGTGTCGATGTGCATGTGCATCGTCTGCGTGTTCTTCCCGGCGGTGCTGGCCGGACTGACCGTGTCGTCCGACCATTCTTTGGCGACCATGATGTAGCCGTTGCCGAAGCGCAGCTGGGAATGCGCGAGCCCGTCGTCGCTGTCGCTGATCACCATGCTGCGCTCGAAGCCGAAGGCCTTCTCCAGCCAGTCGATGGCCGCCCACGGATCGCGGTAGAAGAGTGCCGCTGCGAGCGATGCCTGGGTGGGTTTCGTCATCGTCATCTCCTCAATGGACAAGTTGATAGTTAACGATAACGTGAAATAAAAGCCGAGTCAAAGGACGGCGATCGGAGAAACCCCTTTCCCCTCCGGGGGAGGGTCGGGGAGGGGGTGAGCGAAGCGAGCGACAGTGATCCGACCCGCGGATCGGATGCAATTCGTGCGTCCCCCTCCGACCTTCGCCCAACAGGGCAAGGAGAAACCTAAGCCCCCATCGCCAGCCGGTCCATGAAGCGCTCGCACTGCGCGAGCTGCTCCAGCGCGACGAACTCGTCCGGGCCGTGCGCCTGCGCGATGTCGCCGGGTCCGCAGATCACGGTCGGGATGCCGATCTGCTGGAACAGCCCCGCCTCGGTGCCGTACGACACCTTGCCGGTCTCGTCGTGGCGCGACAGTTTGCGGGCGAGCTGCACGATGGCGTCGTTCTCGTTCGCGGCGAGACCATCTGTCGAGCTCTCCCACGTCATCTCGATGCGGCCGGCCGCGTCTTCCTTCTGCATGTCGGCCTCGAGCTGCTTCGCGTAGTCGGTGATCTGCGCGTAGAGCGCCTCGGCCGACGCCGACGGCAGCGTGCGCATGTCGAACTGCACCTTGCATTCCTTCGGAATCACGTTGGCCGCGATGCCGCCGTGGATCACGCCGGTCGACAGCGTGGAATAGGGCACGTTGAAGCCGTAGTCGCGCACCTCGGTCGCGGCCAGGCGGTCGGCCAGGTCGCGGATGAACACGATCAGCCTGGCCGCGTACTCGATCGCGTTGACGCCGTGCGTCGTGTAGCTCGAGTGCGCCTCGCGGCCGTGCACGTGGCAGCGGAAGCGATGCGTGCCCTTGTGGGCGATGATCGGCTGCATGCAGGTCGGCTCGCCGACGATGCAGCCGGCGGCGACCAGGCCGATGGCTTCCAGGTCGGCCAGCAGCCCGCGCACGCCGATGCAGCCGATCTCCTCGTCGTACGACAGCGAGTAGTGGATCGGCGCGTCGAGGCGCCCGGCGTTGATGGCGTCGAGGAACATCGGCGCGCGATGCAGGGCGACCCCGAGGAACCCCTTCATGTCGGCCGAGCCGCGCGCGTACAGGCGGCCGTCGACGACGGTGGGCGTGAACGGGTCGGTCTTCCACTCCTGGCCGTCGACCGGGACGGTGTCGGTGTGTCCCGACAGGATCATGCCGGGCTTGCTGCCTTCGCCGAGGGTGGCGAAGAGGTTCGCTTTCGCGCCGGTGGCGTCGTAGGTCAGGCGGGTCTTCGCCCCGAGCTTCTCGAGATGATCCCGGGCCCATTCGATCAGGCCGAGGTTCGAGTCGCGCGACGTGGTGTCGAACGCGATGAGGCGCTCGATCATCGCCAGGGCTTCGGGGGCCGGGGTGAGCGCGGTCTCGCGGTCCGCGCCGGCCGACGCGGGGAGGGGAGTCGGTAGTCGCGTGTTCATGATGCGGTCTCTTGCGGAGGAGACGGCAGTTTACGCCTCCGGCTGCTTCCTCAAGCGCTCCCTCCCCTTCAAGGGGAGGGTTGGGGAGGGGATGGGTGACCACTGCACGAATCGAGCTGCTCCGTGACCCATCCCCCTCCCAACCTCCCCCTTGAAGGGGGACGGGTCACCACGGGTCAGAGATCGTTCAAATGGCACGCAGAAGCATGCCCATCCCCCACGCGCTTCAACACCGGCCGCTCCGTCGCGCATCGCGCTCCCGGGACCTCCTTCGCCCGCGGGCATCGCGGATGGAAATGACATCCCGACGGCGGCGCCAGCGGCGACGGGATCTCGCCGCGGATCGGC
>Ga0209724_1000245_pt1 | contig 55652 bp, 48 predicted proteins | sample grotaG_FD_184143 | JGI IMG/M metagenome (GOLD analysis project Ga0209724, IMG submission 184143) | Glacier valley bacterial and archeal communities from Borup Fiord, Nunavut, Canada, to study Microbial Dark Matter (Phase II) -... | ecosystem: Environmental > Aquatic > Freshwater > Ice > Glacier ... | reverse complement strand
ACCGGAGCGTCTTGCTGTTGACCTCCCATCCGGCGGCGCGGAGCTGGGCGTCAATGAGCACGCGGGTCTCCGACTCGTCGAGCTCCGTGGAGGCGGCCGCGGCGGCGGCCTGCGCGACCACGATCTTCTCTTGCTCGGCGGGTGCCTTCGCCGCGACCTCGACGACCTTTGCTTCGACCTTCGCCTGCTCGGCGGCGGCCTTGGCGAGGTCGGCCTCGTAGGCAGCGGCGAGCTGCTCCCACTCGGCTCGCTCGGCCTCGGCCTGCTTGCGAAGGCGCGCTTCCTCGTCGCGGCGCGCGGTCTCTGCGTCGAGCAGCGCATTCGCGCGACTGAGATCGGCCCGGTGAGCATCCGCCTCGGCTCGTGCCTTCGCAGCTTCCTCTTGCAGTACGCGAAGCGTCGCGATCGGATCGGTGGGGGGAACGTACGGTGGCGGTTGCCACTTGGTGCGCGCATGGCTGTCGCCGAACGTCTTATGAAACCAGCACGCGAGGCGGTAGGCGAGCCGCAGCAGGTCAAGTGCATCCTGGCGAGAGCCCACGAAGTCGTGGACAGCGGCGTTGCCGGCTTTCCGCAGCACGTGGAAGCATTCGGCGATCGGGTCGCGGACGATTCCGCGCTGTTCGAGGATGCGGAGCAGGTCGACCTGCGCGAGCTGCGCGTCGTGTGGCCCGGTCAGCCCGGCCCGGCCGGCCGCGTGCTTGGCGAACGCCTCCGCAAGCTGGCGAAGCGACACCAGCGTTAGGCTCGGATCGATCGCTAGCGCGCGCTCGGCCACTGTGGCGAGGCGCAGGTAGAGCGGACCGTAGGGCGCGAGGAAGTCGAAGCTGGAGGCTTCCTGCGTGGTGCCCATCCCCATCGTGTCCGAGGGTATCAAGTCGGGGCGATCTATGGCGTCCGGGGCCGTCCAAGCGATACCCGCGCCGAGGAAAAATCGTGCGTTCCAGGAGTTGGGATTCCCGGCGCAGCGATCTGACGCGCAAGTCGCTGCGTGAGCTCGTCCGGGATCTCACCCTCGTAGAACCTAAGGACCTTCCCAACGAACTGCGTGTACGCTGATGTGTGGCGAAGCCCGGTCGAAACGAACCATGCCTGTGCGGCAGTGGAAGAAAGTACAAGCGCTGCTGCATCGTCGGGGAGATCGAGCTCGTTCAGTCGATGTCCCCGCCACCTCGCTTCATAAACAGGGCTGTTGATCTCAAGCGAGCGACGCTCGACTTCATTGACGACTGTTCTCGGACGCTGCGCATCACGTCGAACGCCACGGGCACAGCCGGCATGCTGCCGAGCACCATTCCAGGCGAGGCAATACGTGAGATCTACCAGCGGATCCCGAGCTACTTTCCGCATGGAAGCTCGCACGCGTCGCTCCTTGGAGACCTTGCAGCCCGTCCATCGCGCGGCGTGTACCTTGGTCCGACGACTCCGCAGACGGTGTTGACCCACCTGACACGGCATAGCCTCTACAACGAACATATTATCGTTCCGAACCCGTTCTGCGATCTCACGATGTACCAGCCGGAGGTCTCGCCGGTTCGCAAGCCGGAGCGCTGGAGGCAGGTCACCGCCAATCAAACGATGTATCTGCTGATGCTTCGACCGTGGATCGAAGCAGACATCGTTACGTGCCTACCTCCGCTAAGGTGGTTCGATCCGGTATTCTTCGATCAGAATCTGGTTCCTCTTGCGAAGGCTCGCTTCGACGGCATGTCAGAAGATGACGAGCGTGCCTACATGGCCGAGGAGACACTAGAGTTACTGCGTGGCATGCCGCCCGCACAGGGCATGTACACAGCTCGCGAAATGGTGGGAATCAAAGACCCTGAAATGCTTCGACAGCTTCAGGAGTTGCTCTCGGACCCGATCGCCAATCCTCCATCGAGCTACGCGTTCGCATTGCCTGAGGCTGGCGAATCTACAATGGTGAAGCGGGGCTCGGGCGAAATCTACGAATCGGCCGCGCTCATCGCTCAGGGAATTGGCGGGAACATTCTACTCGCAGATCGACTCGACGAAAGAGCGTTTCGGAAGGACCGTCAACGCAACGGAGATCCTATCAGTGAGGTGTCCATCGGCCTGGCTCGCCACCCGTTCGCCTTCCTAAATGCCGTGGATCTAGACTTCGCGTTGGGCATTCGAAAGGATGGCCGCCTGGATTCGCTTCGCAAATTTCTCGTGAAACTGTGGGACAACTGCGCAACTCCGGACAAGCCAGCGACCGACGACTTCAACGCAGAACTCACCGACCAGTATCGGCGCTACGAGTCAGAGTGGAAGGACATCGATTACAAGCTCGCTCAGCGCGCCAGCATCGCCGCTGTGACTACTGGAGCTGCCGTCATTGCTGGAACGTTCGGCGTAAACACGACGTTGCTTGGAGGCCTTGGAGGAATGATTTTGACGTGGGCCGAGGCTAGATATGGACGTCGCGTTCAGAAAAGAAACCCGCTTTCGATCTTTCTCGATCTAGAACGAGTCGCTAAGACAAGCTGACTGTTGGTGATCGTGCCCACGCTCAGAATCAATCGGTGAGGGCGACGCGACGCACGCCGGTCATGCGCTCCATGAACCCGACAGGCACCTTGGCTGATGTCGAGATCATTCCGGTGAGCAATGCAATACCGAGTAGATAGCGCTCACGCGAGGAACGTTTTTCCGTGTCCTCTACGCACACATCGATGACCCGGATCTCCGAGCACCAGTCGGCGACGGGTGATGTGTCGAATGTGGCGTTCCTGATGTCGTGCGCGAAGTGGTTGCGGACCTTGCGAATGAGGTCGAGATCCCGCGCCGCGTGGTCATCGACAATTCCGAGGGCGTAAACGATCCCGATCTTGCTCGACAACGATCCAAGAGCACCCTGCCCCTGAAACAGCTCCTCGGTGCGTTTTCCTTTGGTCCACATCTCTCGTAGAAGGTCCTCAAGATACGCATCTAGGTAGGCGCACGCGAGAACTCCTGCTGCGCGATCAGTTTCCTCGTTGAACCTTCCGACGAGGTCGTTGTACGCGTGCACGTTCAGCTCGCCATCGGTGGTCATGTGTCGTCGATGATACGCGGCAATCGACCAAGTGGTTGGCGATCGCTGAGCAGCTTTGATCGCGCTGGTGAGAAGCGCCGCCCGTTACGTTGGCAAACGATTCGGCGTGATCTCTTTCGCGTAGGGAGGTGTGCTTGACGTAGCCCTGAAGATGAGGAACACACGATCGTAGGATGTTGTGAAGTTCCGATCCATCAGTAGGCTATAGCCGCCGTCCTCCACCGTGCCTGCTCCAACACTCGCGATCGCGAGCCAGTACTCCGCAAAGTGCTCACCGTTGATTTCAACGTAGTCAGTCAGCAGCTCATCCTTGCCTCGAAGTCTCTGTTCTGCGACCGACTGACCCGGCGTAAAATGTTGGATGGAACCGCGTCCTACTGAGAGTGTCTCCTGCGCCTTACACTCGATGTAAGCGATTCGACTGATGCCCGACGCCTCAAGCGTGGGCTGTTCGATCTTGGTTGCCGAGGGACTTCCCAAGAGATTGACCAGTGCTTTCGTCGTTGCGTTGAGCCACTTTCGAAAGCTGCGACCGTTACCATCGCCGATCGCCAACAGATCAAAACTGATCAGAAACCTCCCGGTCACGTTCGCGGCTTGCAGGGCGAGTTCGACCTGGTCGCGCGCCTCGATCATTCGCTTCTCACCGAAGGCAACGATTTGGTCCACGGTGCAAACAATTTCCAGGCCGACGTGACGACCATCGACATGTGTCAGATCTGCGTCTGGCCGATCGCGCATATCCACGTGTACGATCTCGGCGACCGCCGCCGCCACTAACTCGGCTACCCGCGTTTCAAATGCCGAGGGTTCGGACGTCATCGTTGGGCTCCAAACGCTGCGTACACATCGTTCGCTGCGGGTCTTCCAAGCACCTTCTCGGCGATGAGAAGCATCATTGCGAAGACCAACGGCGCCATCGTGTAGGGGTAGCGATTGATCTCGTCGACCTTCATCCCAATCGTGAACGTGTCCTTGGCTCCGCCCGGCCATACGTAGTCGAAGAGGCTGAGGGGTGTCGGGTGTACGTTCGCGCTCCCCGCGCGGTAGATGTACGCGTAAGCGGACCGAAGAGACCAGCGACCGTTTTGCGTCACTGCGAGGTCCTGTCCCGGTGGGACTGCGGTTTGTGGGAATGTCCCGTGCAAGTCGATTCGTGTCGACCAGTGATTGTCAGCGGCCTCCGCGCGCTGGACAACCTGTGGCAAGCCGGTGTGGCTATCGACGAAAGATTGGTACTCGGCACGCGTCTTCGCCGAGAGCGAACCTCGGCCGAGCTTGATGAAGTCATCGTCGAGCTTGAGCCGATGGTAGAAGTCGTCACCCACCCATCGCGGAGCGTGCGCCGTCGGATCGATCGCGATCCACGCGAAATCGACCACGTGTTCGTACAAGCGGCGAAGAAGCACGAACGCATCCTGATCTCGTCGTGGTGCTGGAGCCTCCGCCAAGTATCGCAGCGAGACGAGGCAGCTCGCAGCGCTGAACAACATCGCCGGGCCGACAAGATGCCAGTTGTGAAGTTCACGTGGCTCGGGTTGCGTGCTGACCACCGTTGCAGGGCTTGCTACGAGAGGAAGCAAGCGATCGATCTGACCCATCGCCGCCACGATCTCGGTGGTTGCCTTGGCATCAGGCATGGGAGGACGACGTGTTGTGGTCATGATCGAATCCGTTCGGGAACAGTGATTGAAGCCGTCAATCGCACCCATCTGCAACGCAAGTGAGAGTGCGATAAGCAGTTCGGATCTGCGCTAGACCGATCAACGGATCTGCCAAGGCTTGAGATCGAATTTCTGCTTCACCTGCCGATAAAACTCACCCTGCGAGAGTGATTCCGCTCGATATGCGATCGGGTTGGGTGTCAGCATTTTCATCGTCTCACTGAGTCGAGCTGACGCTTCTAGCAATTCCGAATGGGAGACCCTCGCGGACTTACGGATCAACATCGCTCCATCCTGGTTTCCGTGCTCGACGCAGATCTCAGCTGGATCGCGGCAGTCAAAGCTGTAGGACAACTGCAGGCTGGGACCTTCCCATGCACTGGTGAGCGTCGCGACGAACCGAAGCTCGGTGAACAAGGTGAGACGTGAATGCAGGCATCTGTTGTTGGTCCAGACGTCGACTGCGTGGCGGTACGGGGCCGCCACTTCAGGCAGGCCGCTCCCTGACGTGCTCGAGTCAAATGGTACATGCCAGTCACCGCGACCGTTCCGCGCGTAGGCGCAAGCCTCCCGAAGGCTTTCGTTTCGGGCAACGTCCGCGCGTGAGTGAGCGAGCAGTTCGCATGCGATCTTGATCTGCATGCGTTTGGCTTCGGCGAACCCCCACTCCATCGGAGTCGACACACCCGCGTTGGCATCTCGCAACCCTTCCGGTTCCTCGTCGTCCGCTGCATCCGCTAAGGACATGCGACCGTCGTTGAGAGCCTCGGGTGGGAGCTTGCGCTCGCGTAGGGCGCGGATCACTTGGTCGACCTGCTTCCGACCGTCTGCCGGCAACGGCCAGCGCCGACCTTTGTCAGTCGGTGGTGGCGCCTCTTCGAGCATGCTGCCCGCTCGTGCACGGAACCGGCGACCCTCGTGTTCGAACGACGCCTCGATCGGCGTTCCATCACCTTTCCGCGCGCCCAACAGCGCGCCAACGACAGCCAAAGCGTTGACGCATCGGCTCTCCACGCCGGTGAAGCTGTTGTTGCAGCTCGCGCAGCAGACCTCGGGGCTACAGAGCTTTCCGCCCAGCGCATCCGCGAAAACGTGCGCCAAAGTTTCGTTGTGAGCCCCCAATTCCGCGGGGCAGTACAGGCAACGCAAGCAATCCTCCCTCCGATCAACGCCGGGCTGACTAATCGCTGATTAATCGCTAATCAGCAGCCGAACCAGCCTTCTAAGTGCTGGCAATCTTGAGCGGGATACCAGATTCGAACTGGCGACCTTCAGCTTGGGAAGCTGACACTCTACCACTGAGTTAATCCCGCAGGTCGTCGTGACCATTGATCATGAGGAACGCACGGTCAAGCTCCTTTCGGTTGGATCACCACCGTCGGTGGTGATCGGCGTTTTTTCGATCACCACTTTGGTGCCGGAAGGCATTTCGGCGCCGACCTTGTCCCGAGCCTCGCGGAAGCCCGCCATCCTCCGCGGCAGCCGCGTCGCCTATCAGAGCGCGAGCGGGCCGGCGCACCCAGCAGCAGCTCGCTGGTTGGCTCCATCCGCATCTAGATGCGCATGAATCCGCCGCGGATCGACAACTATCGAGAGCGCCGCGGAAATCCCCAGAATGCGCGGGCGTTTCGTCCGCTATGGCGTGTTCGCGACATCCGTGTGCACACGTTCACGGCGAATGACGATCGGATTGGCCTCGTGGCCGACGATCATGATCGCAGGTGAGGTCACGAGCGTGCCTGCGACCGTCACCGTCGCGCCGACCTCGACGACGGTTTCCTCGCATCTCGACGTGCTCGTGCTCGCATCCTGGACCCCAACCTCGGCAAGCAGCTTGCGGATGTCGGCCGTTTTCGGCGGCGGCGTCGGCGAGATATCGAGCAGAGCGTGCGTCGCATCGACGAGCACGCTATTGCCGTCGTCGTCGATCGTGAACGGTTTGATCTGCAGCTTCTCGACCATCTCCCCGCGCGGGCCACGCCCTCGCCTCACGAGCGCGCGCATGTGCAGCGCCACGCAGCGGCTCTCGGCAAGTGGCGACACGAACCGCTCGCCGGACTCCCGCATGCGCACCTTCCCTACGACCTTGACGAGTGCGCCTTCGCGCGAATCGGCGTCGAGCCACTGCGCCTGTGCCATGCGCTTGCGAGCGCTCTCGCGCGACCGGCCCGGCATTCGCAACACGAGGGTCTTGATCAGCGAGTACAAGAGAGAGATGCCGACGCCGATGAGGAGGAGGATGCGGAGCTTGTTCATCGTGAAATCCTTCCTCGCTACTTCAGGAGCTTTTGCATCTTCGCGCTGTCCATGGTCTCGGCTGTCTGGAGCGCGGTCTTGCCACGACGATCGTGAACCGAACGATCCGCGCCGCGTCCGAGCAGGTACTTGGCGGCCACGAGGTTGTCGCCCGAGACGGCCTCGTGGAGCGGCGTGCAGCCTTGATTGTTGACGTCGTCGAGTCCGCAACCCAGCTCGATGACGCGATCCCAGATCCAGCGGTCTTTGTCCTCCGACGAAACCGCGCTGTGGAGCAGGCTATTTCCGAACTTGTCCTTGGTCGCGCGCGCTCCATGGGAGATCAGCGCATCGATTGCGGCGTGACTTCCAGAAGCGACGGCGTGATGCAGTGGAGTCGCGCCATCGTTGTTGACGTGGTTGACGTCGGCGCCGCGCTCGATCAGCCACAGTGCTGCCGCGACCTCCTTCTTCGACATCTCGCCGCTTTGGGATTTGCAGAGCGTTCCGAGTACGGAGTCCTTGTCGCGGTTGCTTTCGTCGATCGCATCGATCGACGCGCCCGCATCGATCGCAGCCTGAAGTCCCACTAGATTTGCCGATTCGACGGCTTTCCACAGCGCGGTGCTCATGTGTCGCTCGAAATCTACATCAACGCGCGATCACGCAGACGCAATCGAGCGCCTGGAACGCGGAGACGCGTTCCCCTGCACCGCTGGGTTTGCACCCCGTGCAGCGCTCCCCCGTCGCTTTCCGCGCGATCGCGTAGACGACATCGACATGGTCGGGAATCACGAGACCCTTCGGCAATCCGCTGCAGACCATTCTCTTGTACGGCTCGGAAACCAAGCCATCGTAGATGGGTGCAGATCCCGAATTACACATTCCTCGACGGAGGGCTGCTCGCGCGTTCAGGCGCGAGCGAGCGCAAATCCTCGACGGGAACTGCAAATCGGGAACTACACACGATCGCAGATCGTACGGATCAAAGTTTAGATGGGCTTCGACGATCTCGCGGCGGATTCGAAGCTGTCGAAAGCGCTGCACGAAAATATGGCGAACCAATTCGCACCACTTCAGTCCACCTCCGGTGGGGCAATGCAAGTAAGACGCAATTGATTGCCGAATGCGATTACGCGAACTGTTGGCTCGACCTGACCGACGAGCCGTACGAGCAAATAATCAACGAGCAGCAACAGCAAGCCGACGCGAAATCGAAACGGCAGAACGCCGATAATCCAACGCTATAGAGCTGGCCGCTCCGTTGCACGAAAGGCTGCACTATGTGCACTGGAATTCGCAACAACGGCGCGTCAGAGCTCGAGCGGCGTCGCCGAAGATGGGCGGGCGGGCCGATGCGTCGACGTCGACGCGACGGATGATCATCTCGTCCGCGTGTGCAGCTGCGTCATGCCGCAACCCGCCGCAACCCGCTACGAGGAGGAGTCACCAGCGTATCGCGGGGATCGTACTATGGTGACGCGTGCCCGAAGGCCATACGCTCCACAAAGCGGTCTTGAAGCAGACCCCGATGCTCGTCGGAACAGAGGTACGCGCGACCTCACCACAGAAACGTCTGCCCGGTATTCGCACGATCGATGGCGCGCGCGTCGTGAGCCTCGAGGCGTACGGCAAGCATCTGTTCTACGGCTTCTCGAAAAACGGTCACACCTGCTGGTTGCACGTGCATCTCGGCCTGGCTGGACGTTTTGACCTGATGAAGAAGCAGCCGCCGCCGCTGCCGCGCTCGAGCGTGCGCGTACGCCTCGCTGGCCCCATGCACACCGTCGACCTGCGTGGTCCCTTGATCTGCGAGATCATCGACGAAGCGGCACGCAACGACGTGATCGCGAGCCTCGGACCGGATCCGATTCGCAAGCGCACGTCGCACGCGCGGTTCGCGAAGCGGCTCGCGACGACGCGCGTCGCGATCGGCGCGATGCTGCTCGACCAGAGTGCGATCGCGGGCATCGGCAACGTGTATCGCGCCGAGATCCTGTGGATGTTGCGGATCGATCCGCGGCGGCCGTCCCGGCAAATCACGCACGAGGAGGTCGAATCGATCTGGCAGCTGACCCGCAAGTTGTTGCGCGCTGGAGTGCTGGACGGTCGCATCCTCACGACAAAATATGGAGATCCGACCCACGCGCTGAACTATCCGAAGCAACGAACGTATGCGTACAAGCAGCGCACGTGCGTGCGATGCGGCGGCGCGATCGATCACGTGAAGCTCGCCGGCCGACCGTGCTTCTTCTGTCCGCGCTGTCAGCAGGATCCATAGCGCGGACAAGCGCGTGGAGTGCGGCAAGCGGGGGCGTGGCTTGTGGGGGCCGAGCCTCGAGTCGTTCTCGGGCTCGTTGGTGTGCTCGTGTGACCCGATGGCTTCGTCAATCACACGAGGTAGCGGCCGGCGAGGTCGTCACGACGATGCGTCCGCCACCACCGCCACCGCCACCGCGCCCACCGTTCTGCTGCCCGGTCGTGTTACCCGCAGCCGTCTTGAGGCCGCCGTTTCCATTCCGGTTGGCAAGGCCTCCGGTGCGCCCGTTATCATTGCCGTTGCCACCACCGCCAGTACCCGAGGTATCGGTCGCTGCGTTGTTATCGGCGGTGTGGCCGTCGCCGCCGTCGTTCGAGCTCGTGCCCACAGCCGATGCGCCGCCCGTTCCTGATCCACCGTTTGTCCGCAACGCGCCCATCGTACCGAGCATCGGGTTTGCCGGCGCGACGAGCAAGATGCCACCGCCCGCACCGCCGCCGTTGCCACCGCCATCGGAGTTGCGCCCGCCACCACCACTGGCGGCGATGTTCGCGATGCCGGTCTCGCCGATCTTGATTCTACCGCTCGCCGCGATCTCGATCGCGCCACCTCCCGCGCCGCCTTGACCCGCGCTCTGCGACGTTCCGCCGGGACATCCGCCGCGCAGAGGGACGAGGTTCTGCGATCCAGTCACGGCACCGCCGTTGATGGTCATGTAGCAACCCTGGCCGCCGGCCGTGCCGAACCCGCCACCGCCGCCACCCCAGCCGGTATTGGTCCCCATCGTGCCGAGGCCGGTCTCTCGATTCGCGCAGCTCAGCGGCGAGCCACCGGGCCCGGGCGTCGCGCCGGCGGCACTCGCATCGATCATGCCGTTCGTATCGACGATGACGTCACCCGCGACGAGGATCACGACGGGCTTGTCGCCGATCACGCGGAGCACGTGACCGTTCGTGACTCGCAACCCTTGCAGGCGCACGACGAACACCGGCACGCCGGTCGAGTCGAGCTGCGGGACACCGTTCGCGACGCTGATCGACCCCAGATCGCAGGTCGTGCTGACCACCGTGCCCGCGTCCGAATCGATCGTGGTGATACCGGTTGAGGTGCAGCTCCACTGCGGAGCGCTCAGGAACTTCGCAGCGAACGGCTTGGGATCGACGTTGATCGTCGGGGGTAGCGCGTGAACCGTGCAGGTGCTGCAGGCGGCACACGAGCCACCGCAATCGACGTTGGTCTCGTCGCCATCCTTCACATGATCGCTGCACGAGGCGATCGGCGGCGCGCTATCGCCGCCGATCGCGTCATCGCTCGTCGCGGCGCCCGGATGAAACCCGCACGCGGTCAGTGCGATGAAGAACCCTGTTCGCAACACTCATCCAGCTTAACCGATCGCTAGATCGAGTTGATGCGATCGTTGCGCGTACCGTTCGTCGGGTCCCAGTGCAGCGAGAGGCCGATGGTCCCGGTAAGTGCAAGTGGTTCAGCGTAGGAGAGCCGGGACAGGGTCTGGAAGTCCGACGGATCGATCACGCTGAGGTCGGGTTTCGGCAGCTGGCGCTGCGTGACCGAGAACGTGAGGTTGAGATCGATGTGGCGACCGATCTGGAAGGTCACGAATGGCGCCGCGGTCAGGATGTGGCGGCGCGAAGGATGGTTGAGCTGCACGTCGCTCGAAAGCGTCAAGCCGTACGAGATGCCGTCGTGGCGCACGCTACCGACCGCATCGATGCCGGTCAGCGGGTACTGCGCGAATCGCTCGCCGAGGTCGTTGCGAATGTTGTAGCGATCGACGGCGTAGCCCAGGTGATAAAAAATCCCGAGCCGGTTGCCGCGCGGATCATCGGCGGAGAACAGGTCCCATTCCAGCGCGGCCCGCGCGCGCAGGTAGTAATCGTACTGCGCCTTCGGATCCATGAACTGCATGTAGCTGCCGGTGCCGACCGACCAGTGCTCGTCGAGCAGCTGGATCGCCTCGCCGCCGTAGCCGAACTGCCACATCGTGGTGTTCAGCGAGACCTCGGTGCCGTCGCCGAGCGTGAGCGGTGGCTGCTGGTTGAGACCACCATTGACGTTGACGGACGTGAGCGCGCGGAACATCTTCGTGATGTAGACGATCTTGAGATCGATCTCCGAGGTCGCGCTGCGGTACTTGTCGGTGTAGCTGCCGTTGCCGCTGGTCGAGATCAACGTGCCCCACGGGCTCGTCACGGCACGGTGGGTGTTGAAGTTCATCGGGGCTGACAGCGCGACCTTGACCGCATCGGGAAAGCGCGCCGCGACGAACAGCGCGATGCCGCGCAAGAACACGGGCTCGATCAGCGCGCGTTGCTGGTCGTCGGTCATCCGCGTATCGACCAGGAGATCGAGCTCGACCACTGGCGGTGCACCGGGGACGTGACCGACGAAGCGCAGGTGCAATTGATCGTCGAGCGCCACCGCATTCGCAGTCGCGTAGATCACGACATCGGCATTCGCGCGCGGCGACGCGAGCAGGACTTTGTTCGCATCGACGAGCCCGAGCAGGAAGGCGGGGCACGTCTTCGTGCGACCGACTCGTTCGCATTCGATATCGACCCGAATCGGCGCATCGGCGCGCGCGACACTCGTCGCGAGCAACAGCATCAACATCAACATCAACCAGCGCACCCAGGCGACTCTAGCTCGAGCCACGCCAGCAGTGCCTGCGACACGTGCGACGTTGAGGGCCGGTACGGAGCCGGTCTGCCGGCACGGCCACCTTGACGCCGCTCCAACATGACGTCAACGTAAGCTTGATGACGCGGATGCGGATCGGCGAGCTCACGCGACGCGCCGGCGTCACCGCTCGGACCGTGCGCTACTACGAGAGCCTCGGGCTGATGCCGGCTGGCGAGCGCGAGGGAAGCGGCCAGCACTACTACGACGATGTCGCCGTCGTCCGCCTTCGCAAGATCGAGCAGCTCAAGCTCGTCGGCCTCAGCCTCGACGAGATCGGGCAGGTCATCGACCTCTACTTCACGGATCCGAGTGGCGCGAAGGCGAAGCGAAAGGTGCTGACGATGCTGAAAAAGCATCTCACCGAAATCGACGACAAGATCGCGGAAGTACACGAGCTCCGGACCGAGCTGCACGAGAACATCGCGCGCTTCGAGCACTGGCTCGAGCAGCACGACTAGACGAAACATTACGTATACGTCATGTTTTCTGCATGGCGGAACACATCGGCTTTATCGGTCTCGGCCTCCTCGGGCTGCCCATGGCGACCAACCTCCTCGATGCAGGCTACGCCCTGACGGTCTACAACCGGACCCGGAGCAAAGCGGAGCCGCTGGTTGCACGCGGCGCCACGCTCGCGGAGCGCGCGCTCGATGCAGCCCAACCGATCGTCGTGACGTCGCTGTGGGATGGACCGGTAGTCGAGCACTTGATCACGCCGGCCTTCCTCGATCGCATGAAGGGTGGCCTGCACATCTCGACGACGACGATGTCGCCCAAGCTCTCGAAGCAGCTCGCGGCACTCCATTCCAAGCACGAGGTCACGTTCGTCGAGGCACCGATCTTTGGTCGGCCCGAAGCCGCGGTCGCGAAGCAGCTCGCGGTGCCGTACGCGGGAACGGCCGAAGCCAAGCAGCGCGCGAAGCCGATCCTCACGGCGATGGGTGCGAGTGGCATCTTCGATCTCGGCGAGAAGTTCGGGACCGCCCTCGCGACCAAGCTCGCCGGGAACTTCATGATCGTCTCGGCGGTGCGCTCGTTCACCGAGGCGCTCGAGATGGCGAAGCACGCGGGTGCGGATCCCGCGCTCGTCGTCGACATGCTGACGAGCACGCTGTTCTCGGCCCCGATCTACAAGAGCTACGGCGAGCGCCTGGTCGCGGGCGAGCCCGGCTTCGTCAGCAAGATTCCCGCGAAGGACCTCGGGCTCTACGTCGAGACCGCGGGCCAATTGCACACCCCGATCGCGAACTTGTTTCGCACGATGATCTAGGAAGGGCGACACGCTGGACTGGAAGAAGTGAGCGAACGCCAAGCAGCGCAAGGCGCTGATCGCTCGCGACAAGGTGTCGGCGCGAGCCACCGCGTACTGGCTCTACCTCGCCGACTGGAACTAGAGTCCGTACCGTGCCTGCGACGCTACCGGGTCAACGTGTAGACCGCGACCTGGCGCGGCGGCGGCGTCAACCCGACGCTCCACTTGTCGAGCCGGATCTTCCAGCCATCGCGCTCCATCGCCTCGAGTAGCACCATGCTCGGCGTGCGGAACGGGTCCGCGATCAGCACGGCTCCGCCAGGCTTGAGATTGGTCTCGAAGATCCTGCGCAGCTGCGGCTGCATCGGTTCCGCATACAAGATGTCGGCACCGAGGATCAGGTCGTACCGCGCGGTATCGGTCCACGCGTCCCAATCGGCGAGCCGGTGCTCGAGCGAGACCTTGTTGCGCTCCGCGTTCATCTTACAGACGTGCAGCACGAGCTTCTGGCGGTCGGTCTGTACGACCTCGGCGCCGAGCGCTGCTGCCACGATCCCGGGCAGGCCCGTGCCGGCGCCGAGCTCGAGGATCTTCTTGCCCGCGACCCCACGAGTCGCGACTTCGTGGGCCAGCGCGATCGAGCTAGGCCACACTACGCTGCCGTACGGCCGCTTCGAGGCGCCTTGGCCGAGCAAGTACTCGAGCTCTTGCTCGCGGCTGATCACCGCACCTGCATGTAGGATGTTCCAGGTTCGATCACCGACGTTGATCTCGACTTCTTCGAGAGGCAAGTCGCCAGCGGTTGTGCTCAGGGTGTCCGTCACGCTGCGCTACACTAGAGCCATGAGACGACTTTTCGCCATCGGTTTGGTGGTCGTGTCGGCGTGCGCGCATCACGACGGCAACGGCACCGCGGACGCAGGCGGTGATAGCGATAGCGGTGTTCGCGACTCCGGTGTCCCGGTCGACGCGCTCGCCTGCAGCCAGCTCGCGGTCACGTATCGCGATTTCACCTCGTCACACCCCGATTTCGAAAAGGTGACCGGCGACGATCGCGGCCTCGTGAAGCCCGATCTCGGCACCGACAACAAGCCGCAGTACGCACCTGCGGGCGCGACGACCACGGTGTCGGGCAAGACATCCTTCGATCAGTGGTATCGCGACACGCAAGGCGTGAACCTCGACATCCCCGGCGTGCTCGCGCTGACCGAGGATCCGCCGGGCACGTTCACGTTCAGCGATCAGGCGTTCTTTCCGCTCGACGGCAAGGGCTTTCCCGAGACCTTCTTCGGTCATAACTTCCACTTCACGACCGAGATCCACGCGACGTTCGTGTATCGAGGTGGCGAGGTGTTCACGTTCACCGGTGATGACGACGTGTTCGTGTTCGTGAATCACAAGCTCGGTCTCGATCTCGGCGGTGTGCACAACGCGGAGTCCGCGACGATCAATTTTGATGCGAAGGCGGCCGAGCTCGGGCTCGCGATCAACGGTACCTACGACATCACGGTGTTCCAGGCAGAGCGGCACACGAGCGAGTCGCACTTCCAGATGTCGACGACGATCGATTGCTTTATCGTCGAGTGATCAGCCGAGCGTGACGAGCAGGATGTCCGGATCGGCATTCCACCGCGGCGCGACCTCGGTCGAGCCGACCCCGCGGCTCACGATCAACGTGCGGTCGTTCGGCAAGTCGTAGCGACCATGCGCGTAGCGGCGCGAGGCGGGACCGGGCACGAGGATCGGGATGCCGCCGGGCAGGGCGACGTGACCACCGTGCGTGTGACCGCACATCGCGATATCGAACGCGGGTTCTTCGAGCATCGCTTCGGGCGCGTGTACCAGCAATACGCGGACCTGATCGTCCTCGAGAAACGCGGGCGCGGCTCGTATGCCGGTCCACGGATCATCCATACCGACGAGCGCGATGTGCGGCGCGAGCTCGACGCGTTCGTTCACGAGGACCCGCGCGCCCCCAGCTTCGAGGGCGCGCGTGATCTCGGCGTCGTCGGCCCACAGGTCGTGATTGCCCATCACGGCGTAGATGCCGAGCGGCGGGCGCGGCAGGCTCGCGAGGCGGCGCGAGATTTCGTGGATGTGCTGTGACGACAAAAACACGTAGTCGCCGCCGAGCAGGATCACGTCGGCCTGGAGCTCGGCGAGCCGGCCAAAGCCTTCATCGAGCGTGGTCGAATGAGTCGTCGGACCGGCGTGTAGATCGGAGGCAAATGCGATCCGGATCGGCGCCTGGCCAACCGGCCACCGCGCGGGCGTGAGGCGATGCTCGACGATCTGGACGCGGCGCTGGAGCCCGAGCGCCCGCACCAGCCGGGACGGCCAGTTCGCGCGATACGCGGTGGCGAGCGTCCACTCGACGACGTGACGCGCCTTCGTATAGTGGGCTCCTCGACCCCGCAGCGGCATGCGGGAGCAGATAGCACGCTGCCGGCTCGCAGACCCTCGACGGGTGCTAACAACCCTTGCTGATCGCGGCTGGCTCGGTTATCTCGCCGCGTGGCCGCTTTCTCGACGCTATCTCTGGGACCGGCCTGGCTCGCGAACCTCGCGCAGCTCGAATACACCGAGATGACGCCGATCCAGGCGCTCGCCTTGCCTGCGATGCTCGAGGGTCGCGACGTGATGGGGCAGGCTGCAACTGGCACCGGCAAGACGGCCGCATTCGCCCTCGCGCTACTCCAGCGGATCACGCCGAAGAGTGGCCGCCCGGGCGCGCTCGTGCTGTGTCCGACGCGCGAGCTCGCGGCGCAAGTCGCCGACGAGATTCGCCGGCTCGCGCGCCCGCTCGCACACACGCGCGTGTTGACGCTGACCGGTGGCACCTCGGTGCAGCGCGAGCGCGCGTCGCTCGATCACGGCGTCGACATCATCGTGGGCACGCCGGGCCGCGTGCAGGATCACTTGCAACGCAACCGGCTCGATCTCGATGGCATTCGCACGGTCGTCCTCGACGAAGCCGATCGGATGCTCGAGATGGGTTTTATCGAAGTGGTCGCGCAGATCCTGCAATCGGTACCCGCGGATCATCAGACCCTGCTGTTCTCGGCGACGTTCCCCGAGGCGGTGAAGGAGCTCGGCGCGACGTATCAGCGCGATGCGCTCCACGTCGCGGCGCCGCAAGATGACGTCAAGGCGCGGATCACGCAGATCGTGTACGACGTCGGCGGTGGTGATCGGATCGCTGCGCTCGTGCGGATCCTCGCGCAGCACAAGCCCGCTTCGGCGGTGATCTTCTGCAACCACCGCGAGACCTGCGATGAAGTCGCGACCGGGCTTTCGACGGCGGGCTACGCCGCGGTCGCGTTGCACGGCGGCATGGAGCAGCACGACCGCAACACCGTGTTGCTGCTGCTCAAGAATGGCAGCTTGCGGGTGGTCGTCGCGACCGATGTCGCCGCACGCGGGTTGGACATCGACGACCTCGGCGCGGTGATCAATCTCGATCTGCCGCGCGAAGCCGACGTCTTCCTGCATCGCATCGGTCGCACCGCTCGCGCGGGGCGTAATGGGCTCGCGATCAGCCTCGTGCGTGCGCGCGATGATCTGCGCAACACCCCGCTCGCGGGCATCGAGATTTCGGCGCTGCCTGCGATGCAGAGCTCCGAACCGCCGCCCGCGGCGATGGTGACGCTGGCGATCCAGGGCGGGCGCAGCGATCGGTTGCGCCCGGGCGATATCGTCGGTGCGCTGACCACCGAGGTGAAGATCGCGGCCGCCGATATCGGCAACATCACGATCAACGATCGGATCAGCTTTGTCGCGGTGGTCGCCGCGGTCGCGCCGCGTGCGCTCGAGGGCTTGAACGCTGGGCGGATCAAGAACAAGCGTTTCCGCGCGTATCGGGTCTCGACTCCGGGCTGAACCAGCGATACGAACCAGGCATGTTTTCGCGCTTCGTCGCGCTGGGCGATAGCAGCACCGAGGGACTTGACGATCCGGATGGCCGCGGTGGCTACCGTGGCTGGGCCGATCGGCTGGCCGAGCACGCCGCGCGCGCGTATCCCGGTTTCATGTATGCGAACCTCGCGGTGCGCGGTCGCAGCGCCGGCGAGATCAAGGCGACCGAGCTCGAGCCCGCACTCGCGATGCAGCCCGATCTCGCGACGGTGGTGGCGGGCATGAATGACCTGTTGCGCCGTAACTGGAGCGCGGTGCGCGTCGCCGGTGAAGTCGGCGAGATGGTCCATGCGCTGACCGCGATCGGCGCGAAGGTCGTGATGTTCACGATTCCGGATGTCTCGCGCCGGATGCGGCTAGGTCGCACGATGTCGATGCGGACCGCGGAGCTCAATGTCGAGCTGCGCAAGATCGCGGTCGTCGAAAAAGCGGTGGTGCTCGATCTCGCGAATCTCGAGCTCGCGCACGATCCAAGGATGTGGGCGGTCGATCGGTTGCACGGCAATGCCGCGGGACACGCGCGGATCGCGAACCAGGTCGCGCGGCTGTTGCATATTCCGGATGTGACGGAGGCCGGGCTCGACGGGCCGATCGATGCGCAGCCCGCCCGGGCGACGCGCGATGTGCTCTTCGCAGATCTCGCGTGGATCGTGAAGTTCGTCGCACCGTGGGCGTGGCGTCGCTTGCGCGGGCGCACCCTCGGTGACGGGCGCAGGGCGAAGCGCCCGCTGCTCACGCCTGTCCTCTAGCTCGTCAGAGGTGGGTTATAGAGTTCGCGCCGATGTCCGAGACGTTGACGCTGTCGCCGACGCCCGATCCACGCGTGTTTCGCGCTCCCGACGGGCGCACCCTATCGCCGCCCGCGACCTGGGACTGCTTGCCGCCAGGCGATGCCGGGCTCACCCGCCGCGTGAAGGCTGCCGGTCCCTCGTGGGCCGTGATCGAGAAGAAGGGCCGCAAGGCGTTCTCGAAAGGCCTGTGGGCGCCGCGCGAGAACATCGTTGCGGCGCGCGCCACGCTCGAAGCCGAGCGTTCGACCGATGCGTACGCGAAGAAGCGCACCTCCGAGGTCGCGCGGCGCGAGAAGAATCACGCCGCGTATGCCGTGAGCTTCGAGCAAGAGGTTCACGAGTTCTTGCGGTTCTCGCCGCGCTTCGCGGAGCTCGCAGAGGCGATCGCGAAGCTCGTCGCGGAGCACGCGACGCCGGTGGGCAGCGGTACCGTCGCGCGCACGCAGCGCATCCCGATCGAGCAGCGCGCCGAGGCCGCCGTGATCGCCTGGATGCGCCATCAAACGACCCAGTACGACGACATGAAGATCGAGCGCGTCGCCGGTCGTCGTCGAGAAGTGCGCCGCGAGCTCGCCCAGATCTCGCGGTCCGTGATCGATTTGCACCGCCGCGACGTGCCGCATGCACCGTATGCGTGCTCGCTGTGCTCGGCGGTCGTGCTGGTCGATATCTGATACGTTCCGGCACATGAAGATCGCGCCGGCACAGCTCATCTTGTCGCTCCTTGTCTGTGCGTGTGGCCACAAGGACGTCGCCGGCACGGGCTCAGGTTCCGCCGCGCCCGTCGCAGGTCCGGCAACGTGCCCGCCCGGCAACGTGGTCAAGGATGGCGCGTGCATCGTCGTCGTCACGCCCGAGAAGGTGCTCGCGGTGGAGACCCAGAAGTCGCGGCTCGATGATCTCGCGACGATCCTCGACAAGATCGATGCGCTGTCAGCCCCGATCGAGCTGGTGAACGGCCTGCGCGCCACGCCGCAATGGAAATCGATCGCCGCGACGTCGGCCAAGTTCGCGATCGTCGAACAAGTCGTCGGTGTGCTCGATCAAGGCGTGAAGCAGCTGCGCACGTTCAAGCGCAGCCTCGGTGAAGCTTCGAAGCGGCTCGGCGATCTCGGCGGCGAGCTCGACAAGCTACTCAAAGATCCGGGCACCGCGCAGCAGCTCGCGGATGTTCGCGCGAAGGTCTCCGCCGAGGTGCGCAACGCGATCGAGCCGCTCGCCACGCAGGTCCAGGACACGATCACCAAGGCGATCGCGCCGATCGAGGCGCAGCTCGGCGACACCGCCGACATGATCATCGGCGCCTGCGCGATGGCGAAGCTCTCCGGCGGTGGCGAGAGCCTCAAGCAGCTGTGCGGTCAAGCCAAGGACGTGTTCGGCAAGGCGACCGCGTTCATGATCGATATCAAGGCGAAACCGGCCGCCCTGTTCGACGATGTCTCGAAGCAGCTCGAGACCCAGCTCGATCAGCTCGTCGATAGCGAGACCAGGACCGCGATCAGCGTCGCGCAAGCGAAGATCAACAGCCTCCTGCTGCTCGGTTCGGGCTCGGCAGGCTCCGCTGCGCCGTAACTACGTCGTTGCTCGTCGACGAGCGTCGATTGTGGCGCGCGCACGAGCTCGCTCGGCACGAGCGCGACCAGGAAGTCGGGAGCTCCGCGATCGATCGTTTGCTTCAGGGCTTCGCGACGTACGTGAACGCGTGCGGCAGCGTGACCTCACCGCCTTCGAACACGACGCGCACGTCGACGACCTGGCCGGCCGGCCCCGCGGGGGCCTGCACGATCAGCTCGCTATCGCTCGAGATCCGCACGATCTCACCTTCTCTCGCACCGAAAAAGATCTTCGAGCTCTGCGCGATCGGTAGCAGGTGCGTGCCGGTCAGCCTGGTGTACGTGCCGCCCTCGGTATTGCCCTTCGCCGGATCCATCGCGGTGAGCTTGACCCCGCCCGGCGCGGCGGGCTCGGCCTTCGCAGCGCTGCTACTGATCGCGATCGGCGAGACCGCGGTAGCGGGGGCAGGCGGCGTCGAGCTTGCGCAACCGACGAGCGACGCGATCAGAGCGAGTTTCATTTCTTGGTGATCGTGGCGCGGATTCCCTGCTCGGCAAATGACTCGCGCAACTTTTCGATCACCACGTCCTCGACCTTCGGCTTCAGATCGACCACGGCACCGACGACATTTGCCATGAACCAGCCCTTTTGCTTCTCGACGACCTCGTCGACGTTCTCGATCTCGATGGTGATCATCCGGGGATGATCGCACGTGCGACCGCGCGGTGAAACCAATGCACGCCGCGCTCTTGCTCGGGAGCGAACTTGCTGCGCGGCGCGAAGCCGGACCTCAAACCGCGCGCGACCTGCGCGAGCGCATCGACATCCTCGGCATCGACCTGCGAGCTCAGCCAGCGACGATCACGTTCGGCATGCTTCGCGCGGTCGAGCGCGAGCTGGTACCAGGTGAACCGCGTCGCCTCGGGGCGATCCGGGATCGGCGAGTAGATGTTCACCGAGAGGCCCCATGGATAGAAGTTCAGCGTGAGGTTGGGAAAGATAAACCACCACAGCGCGAACACGCGGCGGCCGTTCGGATCCGCGAACCGATCGGGCAACCACGCGGGATCGAAGCCGTCGGCAGGATCGCGCGCGTAGCCCCACTGCAGCACCGATTGATCGTAGAGCTCGGTCGTGTAGCTGCCGAGATCGATGGCATCCGCCAAGCCACCCGGCGCGCGATGCACGAAGCCGATGTGAAATTGATCGAGATAGTTCGCGGCGTGGTGCTTCCAGTTGCCGGGGACCTCGCGAATCTCGGCAGACATTCGCTCCGGGATCGCCGGCATCTTCGCGAGCGAGGCCTCGACCGGCGCGAGCACGGTCTCGAGCCGAGCGGCGTGCGGATCGAAGTTGATCCAGGTCAACCTACGCCAGGCCTCGACCGGCAGGGCGGTCAGCGAATCACACGTTCGCATCGCCTTGGCGTCGAAGCCCTGCTGCGAGATGACCTTGCCCGCGCAATCGAAACGCCGGCCGTGCTGCGCGCAGACCAGCGTCGGGCCGCGCGAGGCGCCGAGCACGAGTGGGTACCACGCATGCGTGCAGGTATTGGGGAAGGCGCGGAGCGCTTCGTCATCCCAGGCGCGCTGGAGGAACAGTGGCTTGTCGTTGACCGTGATCGGCACGCGCGAGCCGCGGGCGGCGAGCTGTTCGTCGAGGGGGCGCGGATCCTCACCACGCTCGGTCACGACCTGCCAGGACCGAGCAAAGATCGTGGCGATCTCGCGCGAGAGGAATTCACGGTCCGTGAACGTGGAGGCGGGGAGGCCCTCGGCCAGGCGGATGTCGTCATCGACGTGCCAGGTGTCCATGGCGTGCAACCTACTACGCGAACCCGCGTAGCCGTGCTACTTCACGTCACCGTCGTGGCCGCCTCAGTTTTACGCCCGGGCTTGCGCCTGAGCGAGCGGGTGAAGTTCCCGGAGAATCTGCCGATCACGGCCTCCGTGATCGACATCGCGAACGCGATCGATGGCCACCAGGTCATCATCATCGCGGGCGAGACTGGCTCGGGCAAGACCACGCAGCTGCCCAAGATCTGCCTCGCGATGGGCCGCGCGGAGCACGCGTACATCGGCTGCACGCAACCCCGGCGGATCGCGGCGACCAGTGTCGCGGCGCGCGTGGCCGAGGAGCTGGGGACCCAGGTCGGCGACGTGGTCGGCTACAAGGTCCGGTTCAACGACAAGGTCAGCAAGAATTCCTACGTCAAGTTCATGACCGATGGCATCTTGCTCGCCGAGATCCAGGGCGATCCGATGCTGCGCGCGTACGACACGATCATTGTCGACGAAGCGCACGAGCGCAGTCTCAATATCGATTTCTTGCTCGGGTTCTTGAAGCAGCTGCTGCCACGGCGCCCCGAGCTGCGCGTGATCGTGAGCTCGGCGACCCTCGAGCTCGAGCGGTTCTCGAAGTTCTTCGGCGATGCGCCGGTGATCGAGGTCTCGGGCCGCACCTATCCGGTCGACGTGTTCTATCGCCCGCCCGCCGAGGAAGAGCGCGACCTTTCGGAGGTCGTCGCGAACACGGTCAACGAGATCACCGAGATGGATCCGCGCGGCGACATCCTCGTGTTTCTGCCCGGCGAGCGCGAGATCCGCGAGGCAGTGCAAGAGCTCGAGCAGCGCGCCCTCCCCCACACCGTGGTGCTGCCGCTCTACGCCCGGCTGTCGCCGCAGGATCAGCAGCGCGTGTTCCACACCCTGCCGCAGCGCCGCGTGGTGCTCGCGACGAACGTCGCCGAGACCTCGCTGACGATTCCCGGCATCGTGTACGTCGTCGATGCCGGCGTCGCGCGCGTCAATCGCTACAACGTGCGCACCGGGGTGACCCAGCTGTTGATCGAGCCGGTGTCTCGGGCGAGTGCGGATCAGCGCAAAGGCCGCTGTGGTCGCACGCAGCACGGCGTGTGCTTCCGGCTCTACGAGGAGCAGGACTATGTCACGCGGCCCTCGCACACCGATCCGGAGATCCAGCGGGTCGGCCTCGCGGGCGTGATCCTCCGCATGAAATCGCTGCGGCTCACCGACATCGAGAGCTTCCCGTTCCTCGATCCGCCGCAGAAGCGCGCGATCGACGAGGGCTATCGCGTGCTCGAGGAGATCGGCGCGATGTCGGGCGATGGCGAGCTCACCGAGCTCGGTCATCACATCGGTCGGTTGCCGCTCGACCCGCGGCTGTCGCGCATGATCCTCGGCGGGCGCGACGAGAATGCGCTGCGCGAGGTCGTGGTGATCGCGGCCGCGCTCGGCCTCCAAGACCCTCGCGATCGCCCGCACGCGGCCCAGCAGAAGGCCGACGAGGCGCATCGCCAGTTCAAGGATGAAGGCTCGGACTTCATCGCATACCTGAAGATCTGGGAGACCTGGCAGGCCGCGAAGGCGCGCAGCACGAAGAACCAGCTCTACAAGTTCGCGCGCGAGAACTTTCTCAACTTCAACCGCATGCGCGAGTGGGAAGACATCCACGCGCAGATCGTGCGGACCATGAAGGAGCTGGATTTTCGCCCGAACGAGAAGACCGCGACCGGCGAGCAGATCCATCGCGCGCTCCTGCCGGGGTTGCTCTCGAAGATCGGCATGTGGAATGTCGAGAGCCGGATCTATATCGGCGCGCGCCAGACCAAGTGGATGATCCATCCTTCATCGGCGCTCGCGAAGAAGCCACCGCAGTGGGTGATGGCGGCCGAGCTCGTCGAGACCTCGCAGCTGTTCGCGCGCGGCGTCGCGAAGATCGATCCGCTGTGGATCGAAGGCGCGGCGGGAGCACTGTGCAAGCGCAGCTACGGCGATCCGCACTGGGATCCGAAGACCGCGCAGGTCTCCGCGAAGGAGCAGGTCACGCTGTACGGCTTGCCGATCGTGAAGGAGCGCCGGGTCAACTATGCGCAGTTCGATCCGAAGCTGTGTCGCGATCTGTTCATCACGCACGCGCTCGTGCGCGGCGAGTACGCGACAAAGGGCGCCTTCGCCGAGCACAACCGGCGCTTGTTCCTCGAGGTCGAGCAGCTCCGCGACAAGGCGCGGCGCAGCGACATGCTCGCCGACGAGACCTCACTGTGGGAGTTCTTCGATTCGCGGCTCCCCGACGAGGTCGTGAGCGGCAAGACCTTCGAGGACTGGCGACGCGCGGCCGAAGCGAAGGATTCGCACATCCTCGAGCTCGCGCGCGCGGACCTCTTGCTCGCCGAGGCGGCCGAGCTGTCGCCCGAGCGCTACCCCGATCACATCACCAAGGCGCGGTTGCGGCTCGCGTACAAGTTCGAGCCCGGTGAAGAAGACGATGGCATCACGGCCACGATCCCGCTCGCGCAATTGCCGCAGCTCGATCCGGACGTGCTCGAGTGGACGATCGGTGGCTACCTTCAGGCCAAGGTGGTCGCGCTGTTCGAGGCGCTGACCAAGAACCTCCGCAAGGCGCTCGCCGCGACGCTGCCCCTCGAAGCGCTCGCGACGAAGATCGTGGCGGACTTGAAGCCGTTCGAAGGTGCGTTCTTGCCCGCGCTCGAGCGTGCGGTGCTCGAGCGTACCGGGGAGCGCGTCCCGCGCGATGCGTGGGACCTCCGCGCGCTGCCGGGGTACACGCGGACGACGTTCCGCGTCATCGACGATCACGAGAAAGTCATCGCGCAGGGCAAGGAGCTGTTCGATCTGCAACGCACGCTCGCGCGTCGCGCGAACGAGCTGTGGGAGAAGGCACCGCGCGCCGCGCACGAGCGCAAAGATCTGCGGCAGTGGGACTTCGAGGCGCTGCCCGCGACGGTCACGCTCGACATCGGCAACCGCGCCACGCTCGCGTATCCGGCGCTCGTCGCGGCCGAGCACGGCGTCGATCTGAAGCTCCTCGAATCGGCGTCCGCCGCGAATGCCGCGACACGCGAGGGCCTGCGCAAGCTGATCCTGTACGCGCTCGGCGCCACGCTCGTGCAGCTCGATGCGAAGCTGCCCGCGACGTTGTCGTCGCCGCTCGGTAACTACAAGCGCCAGCTCGTGTTGCGCGCACTCGACGAAGCATTTCAGCTCACGAACCCCGAGGACATTCCGCGCACGAAGATCGCGTTCACCGAGCGCGTGTCGGGGGGGCGCCTGGTGTTGCAGAGCATCACGCAGCAGCTCGAGCGGTTGGCCTCGCCGTTGATCGCGGAGCTCGAGAAGGTGCGCGCGTTGATGAAGCCACTCGCGTCGCGGCCAGGCCCCACGCGCGCTGCGCTCGACGATATCCAGCTCCAGATCTCGCGGTTGGTTCCTCACGATCTCGTGCGCGAGACCCCGGCAGGTCGGCTGCTCCACATCACGCGCTATCTCAAAGCGCTCACGGTTCGGCTGCAGCGCCTCGCGCACGATCCGAACAAGGATCAAGCGAAGGCCGCCTCGATCGGGGTGCTGGTCCAGGGCTTTAGCAAGAAGCGCGACGAGCTGCTCGCGAAGAACTTCGTGATCCCCGAGATCGAAGAGTTCGGCTGGCTGCTCGAGGAGTTGCGCGTGCAGACGTTCGCGCCGGAGATCAAGACCGCGGTTTCGATCTCGCTGCCGCGACTGCAAGAGCAGTGGGCAAAGCTGCGCTGACCCCTCCTTCGGACATGATTTTCAGGTAGCTACACGACGAAAAGTGAAAAAAGCGTTACGTCCCCCTTCAGCGAGCCAGCGGTAATGCGATCTCGAACCGCGCACCTTCGCCAGGCTGGCTGAAGGCCTGGATCGTTCCGCCGTGCGCGAGCGCGATGCCTTTTGCGATCGCGAGTCCGAGGCCGGCGCCGCCTTTGCGCGTGCGATCGGTCGAGTACCGATCGAAGACGTGCGGCATCTCGGACGGCTGGATGCCGGGACCGCGATCGGCGACCGCGAGGATCGCGTGGCCGTCGCGCAGGTCGACCGTGAGCTCGATCGGCGTGCCGCGCGCGTGCTTGAGCGCATTGCCGACGAGGTTCGCGACGGCCTGGAGCAAGCGGTCACGATCGGCGTCGACGTAGATGGGGTCGAGCGGGAGGATGGCGCGGATGGTCGCCTTGGTCTCTCTGACCGCGAGCTCGTAATCCTGCGCGGCCTGTTTCGCGACGCTCGAGAGATTGATACGTGCGGCGTTGAGCGAGAACTTGCCGTTTTCGATCGCGCTCGCATCGAGGAGATCCGAGATCAATCGCTCGGCACGGGCACCGGCACGATCGATCGCGCCGAGGTAACGCTTCGCATCCTCGCCCGCGTCGTCGCGAAGCGCTTCGCTCGCGAGCGAGATCGCGTGAAGAGGACCGCGCAGATCGTGAGAGACGATCGCGAGGATCTCGTCGCGTGCGCGCGCAGCGGCGGTCGCGGATTCGATCGTTTTGACATTGTCGATTTCGGTCGCTTGGAGCCGGATCGCGAACTTCACGCGGAACGCGAGGCGCTGCGGCGAGATGTCGGTCTTCGGATAGAAGTCCGTGACACCACAATCGATCGCTTGCTGCAACAGATCTTCGTCGGCGAGACCGGTGACGAGCAAGATCGGCACGGGATTGCGATCACCGCGCAGCTGCGTGACGACCACGAGCGCGCCCTTTTGCGGGAGGTCTTGATCGACCAGCACGCAATCGGTCGGAGCGGCCGCGAGCGCTCTGAAGGCCTCTTCGGGCGTCGCCACTTCTACGACTTCCGCGAGGAGGCTGCGCTCCAGCGCCTCGCGGACGCTCTCGCGGTGAGGAGGGTCGTGATCGACGACGACGAGCCGCAAACGATCGGACATCAGGCCGACGTGAGATTACTCGAACTCGGCCGGATTGGCGGGCGGCTGCGACGACGGCGTCGAATGACCATTCGTCGGCATGGAGCTGTTCTCGGCACGCGGCGCATCGCCAGCCCTCGGCTCCTCGAGCCGGCGGTACAGCGAACGGCGGTCGATGCCGAGGATGCGCGCGGCGTGGGTCTTGTTGCCACCGACGGCGGTGAGCACCTGACGCACGTAGCGACGCTCCATCTCGTGCAGCGTGATCAGCTCGCCCGGAGATTCCGTGGTGATGACGATCTTCGAGCTCTGGTGCTCCTGGATCTTTGCCGGGAGATCATCGACGGTAATCTCGTCGAGACGGCACAGAGCGACCGCGCGCTCCATACAGTTCTCGAGCTCGCGCACGTTGCCGGGCCAGTCGTAATCCATCAACAAGCGCGCGGCGGGACCCGAGATGCCTTGGACCGGCTTCGAGGTACGACCCGCGATGCGCTTGAGGAAGAACTGCGCGAGCAGCAGGATATCGCCCGCGCGAGCGCGGAGCGGGGGCACCGGAATCGCGACGACGTTGATGCGATAGAACAGGTCCTCGCGGAATCGCTTCTCCTCGACCTCGGTCTCGAGATCGCGGTTGGTCGCCGTGATGACACGCGCCTCGAACGGCACCTCTTCGTCACCACCGACCGGGCGGACTTTGCGTTCCTGCAGAACGCGGAGCAGCTTGACCTGCATCTCGATCGGCATCTCGCCGATTTCGTCGAGGAAGATCGTGCCCGCGCCGGCCTGCACGAAGAGCCCCGCGCGCGAGCGCTTGGCATCCGTGAACGCGCCGCGGACGTGGCCGAACAGCTCGCTCTCGAGGAGCGGCGCCGGCATCGCGGCACAGTTGACCGCCACGAACGGCTGGTCGCGACGTGGCGAGAGGTTGTGCAGCGCGCGAGCGACAAGCTCCTTGCCTGTACCTGATTCGCCGGTGACGAGCACGGTCGCATCGCTGTCCGAGACGCGACGCACGAGCTCGATGGTTTCGCGAATCGCTGGCGACGTACCGGCGATCCCGTCGATCGCGCTGTCGCGATTCTCGGTCCGCAGGCGCTTCACTTCGCGCTTGAGCGAGAGGTGCTCGACCGCGCGCGAGACCGAGATCGCGAGCGCGTCGATCTTCACCGGCTTGGTGATGAAGTCGTACGCACCAGCGCGGATCGCAGCGATCGCGGTCTCCAGCCCGCCTTGGCCGGTGAGCACGATCGGCAGCAGGTCCGGGTGACGAGATCGCAGCTCCTGCGTCAGCTCGATTCCTGTCATTCCCGCCATCTGCACGTCCGTCACCACCACGTCGGCGGGGGTGGCGCGCAGGTGCTCGAGAGCGGCTTGGCCGGAGGTCACGGCGTCGACTTCGAACCCGCGCTTGCGAAGGCTGTCTCGCAACAGGAGCGCGGTATCTTCTTCGTCATCGACAATCAGGATCGTTCCGGTCACGTCGGCCATCTTACCTTTCAGTCGCCAAATTCGCTGTCATGCAGCCGGGCGGCGCCCCATCGCGAAACTGATGATCGCCATCGCAAGGGCGACCACGAAAATGATCTTGGCGATTCCGACGGCACTCGCCGCGATCCCGAAGAAACCGAAGACGCCCGCGATCAGCGCAATGATGAAGAATGTGATTGCCCAGGAAAACATAGTGGCCTCCTGGACGGACTCTCATTGCTCGATCGATGCCAGCGCTTCGAATTCGCAGATTCGCGCCAGCCGCAAGGTTTCCGGCCCCTGGCCGGTTCTTGCTCGCACACCGCTCGGTGCGGTCGTGGCTGGATAGCGCTCGGGACATCCCTGATGTCCTCTACAAGCACAGTGCCAACGCCAAGTATGCGTAACGGCCACGCCGTGCTCGCATGCGCCGCAGATTCGCTCGCCTGTGGCGAGCGCGTTCGCACGCTTGCGCGAAGGAGCACATAACGTGCTGGATGGCGGCAGCGCTCCCGCCGTAAGTGCTGAAAAGTGGATCGGCGTGGACCCTCACGCAGGTTGGTCTTCGAGATGCAAGGGCATGTGATCACCAACCAGTTAGCAACGGCAACCGGGAGCTAGCGTTCCACCCACGCTGGCAGGATGCCTCGGACCCCCGCCCGTGCGGGTCCCGCCCGGTAACTCTCCACCCCGAGTTACCGGGCGGTTTTTTTTCCCCCGGGCGACGGGAAAAACACCTTCATCATCTCGGCCGTCGCAGCGACCGCAGTTCGACCCAACGCGGCGAGCTGCGGATCATTTGCCTCGATGTGACGGATGAAGATCTTTCGCCACAGGGCATGGAGCCGACGCGGCATCGGCGCATCGGTCGGCGGATCCGCCTGCGGGATGTTAGCGACCCATGCGAGGTCATCTCCGAACGTTTCGATCAGCCACGGTCCGCGCGGCACGGCACCGAGCGGCAAGAAGCCAAACAGCGCTGGATGATCGTTGGTCGGCGTGATCGATGCGAGCACCGCGAGATCGGCGGCGCCGAACCGCTTTGTCAACCCGGCCGCGCGCGCGGCACGATCGAGCCGACCCGATGCGGCTTCGAGCCGTCCGCGTTCGATCGCGAGCGCGAGCGCCTCGTCGGCGCCGATCGCGGTCGCGTACTCGGCCGGCACGTCGACGCCCGCCATGCGCCTGGGGATCGTGCCAACGAGCTGAAACCCACGTCCACGCGGCAGCGCGAGCTCAGCATCGAGCCGGCCGAACGCCGATGCATCCGCGCCGACCACGAGGTTCGCGCGCAAGGCATTCGCGGCGATGACATCCGCGCGTTCCGGCGACAGCGGCGGCACGAGCTCGAGATCGGGGCGCCAGCCCGCGACGGCGCGCTCGTACTGCAGGGCGAACCACGTCGTCGGGCGCGTCGCGATGAATGTGCCCGGGCCCGCGGGAATCCGATCGCTGAGGTCCGCGACGAGCCGGCGCGGCGTGGAGCCCGGATCCTCGGCGGTGAGCGTGGCGCCCATCGCGAACGCGGCGACGAGCAGCGGCGCGCCACACGCGACGACCGCGACATCGCGCTTCCATCCGGCGAGCTCGGTCGCGGCCATGCGTGCGATCGCGGCGGCCACGATCGCGGTGCCGAGCACGAACACCGAGAGCATCACGGCTGTGCTCGTGCCGACGAGGATCTCGTGCGCGGCGGCGAGCAAGGCGAGCCCGGCGACCGCACGCGCATTCGGCAAGCCGGTCGCGGCGCCGAATGCGAGGCCGAGCATGCCCGCGCCGATCACGACCGCACCCGCACCGCGCCCCGAGGCGGCGACCGCTGCGACGAGGCTCGGCTGAATCCCGGGTACGCTACCCAGCGCATCGAACCACAAGAGCACCGCGGCAAGACCGATCGCACCGACGACGACCGCGACGAGCTGGTTCGCCGCGCCGACCCACGCGATCACCGCGATCAGCAACACCGCGCCGAGCCACGGTGCACTCCCGATCACGACCCCGCTCGCGACGAGGGCGAACACCGCGAACCGCGCGTCGCGGCGATCCCGCGTGTACGTCGCCGCGCACGCGATCGCCCACACCGCACCGCACGCCGCGAGGATCTGCGGGGTCGCGAGCGCGTCGCGAAACGGTGGCGCGACGAACAGTAACAAGGCCGCGATCACACTCGTGGTCGGCTCTTTGGGAACCAGGGCGCGGCTGGCCGCCACGACCCCGGCGAGGGTTAGCGCTCCGAGCGCAGCACCGAGCAGACCGAGCCGGAAGCCGGCCTCCCCGAACGGCAACAACGCGGCCGCCCCCGCGAGAACATCATATAGAGGCGCCCCGGCGGAGTGATCGAGGCGCACCGCGAGCACCGACCGGGTCGATTGCAGCGCCCAGCCTGACCCGCCGGCCGCGTCGAGCACGAGCAGGACGAACGCGAGCCCCAGCACGATCCACTCGAGCTTGCGGCCAGCCATCGCCCGCAGGCTGCCACAACCGCGTTATGATTAAGTCCTCGCATGGCGCAGATCCGCTTGGTCGACCTCTGGCTCCGAAGCCCAGCGGCCCATCCGACGGCCTATCGCTCCGTGATGGTGCTCGCCGAGAAGTGGGCCGAGCAACGCGTGCTGATGCGCGCGTATGCGCAGAGCCGCGATCAGACCATGCCGACGATCCTGCTCCACGGCGTCGAGCTCGCGATCGGTCCCGCGAGCATCGACGTCAACGGCCCGTGGGGTATCCACGTCGGCGACGGCGCCGAGACCGTCGAGCTGCGCGCTCGCAACGTGAAGTTCGGGCTCGAAGATGCCGCTCGCCGGCTCGCCGGTTCGAAGGGCAATCCGCCACGCCTCGCCGACGAGGAATCCTCGTTCGAGCGCGAGCCGACCGGCAACTGGGCGCCGGGGTCACCGCGCGTGCTGCCTCGTGATACCCAGCGCGGTTCGTTCAACCCGAGCCCGCCGATGGAAGTGGTGACCACCCCGAGCGCCGCGCGCGTGCCGCAATCTCAGGCCGCCACGATCGTGATCCAGCAGCCCGCGACCCACCTGGCCCAGGGGGCCGCGTCCCAGGCGGGAGCGGTCGCCGCACCTTCGAATCCCGAGCTCAGGAAGACCCCGGTCCGTCGCCATCTCGCCAAGACCAAGCCGCCCGACCCTGTGAACCCTCCGGGACATGGTGGCCGGACCGCGCTCGGCTACTCCTCGGGGGCCGGCGCGCAGTCGGCGATCGTGCGACTCGGCCTCGCCCCGCATGTTTCGGCCTACCTCGGCCGCCTGGCCGACCGGGAGGTCCCGACCAATTTTCACCTCGATGCCTCGGAGCGCCGGGTCCTCAATGCGATTGGCGAAGCTCCGGAGGTCTCGGCCAACGCGATCGGCACCCTCATTTCCGAGGATGATGCGGTCAGCTTCATGGAAGAGCTCCAGAAAAAGCTAGAGGCCTATGGGCTCGGGGACCTGATCGAGCCGGGCGAGCCCAGCGGCCCGAGCGGCGACGTTCCCACGTATCGGATGAAGCGTTAGATCGTTTCTTAGACAGGGCGGGCCGTGGTAACCAGACTCGCCATGCAGGTTCGTATCGAAGATGTCTCTCCCGTCGAGAAGAAGATGTTTGTCGAGATCCCGTGGGAGACCGTCAGCGAGAAGCTGGGGAATCACTACAAGGAGCTCAGCAAAGGGGTCGCCCTGAAGGGCTTCCGCAAGGGCAAGGTCCCGCGCCCGGTGCTCGAGCAGGTCTACGGATCGCGCGTGCAAGCCGAGGTCGCGTACGAGCTCGTGCGCGAGTCGTTCTTCCAGGCGAACCAAGAGCACAACCTCGCCGCCGTCGCCGAGCCGCGCGTCGAAGAGGCCGCCGCGATCAAGAAGGGCCAGCCCTTCACGTTCGCCGCGATCATCGAAGTGCGCGGCGAAGTAACGCCGGTCAACTACACCAAGCTCCCGATCGAGCGCCGCAAGCTCAGCATCCCGGAGACCTCGGTCGACGAAGCGCTCGCGCAGCTCCGTCGCGAGCACACCGAGCTCCGTCCGATCGAAGGACGCGACGTCACCGCCGCTGGCGACATCGTCGGGCTCTCGGTCACCGGTACGATCGGCGAACATCAGATCAACCAGCCGCAATTCGCCGTCGATCTCGACGACGAAGAGCGCGAGCCGCTGCCGGGCCTGCGCCAGGCGCTGCTCGGGCTGCCGCTCGATACGAAGGACAAAGAGATCGAGATCGACCTCCCCGAGGACGCGAAGGACGAGACGATCCGCGGCCGCAAGGCGAAGCTGAACGTCACGATCCTCGAAGTCCGCATGAAGGAAGTCCCGGCGCTCGACGACGAGTTCGCCAAGGACACCGGCAAGGGCGACACGCTCGATGCGCTCAAGGCGACGCTCCGCAAGGAGCTCGAGACCAAGGAGCAGGACGGCATCGATCGCGAAGCGTGCGAAGCCGTGCTCCGCGAAGTGATCAAGAACAATCAGATTCCGGTCGCGTCGTCGCTCGTCGAGCGCTCGGTCGAGCTCCAGTACCAGCGCCTTCGCCAGATGCTCGGGATGAAGCCGGAGCGCGGCAACCCGGGTCTCACCAACGATCTCAAGGAGAAGATGCGTCCGGCCGGCGCGGATGAAGTCCGTGGTCAGCTCGTGCTCGAGGCGATCGCCGATAAAGAAGGCCTCACCGTCACCGACGAAGAGATGGGCAAGCACATCGAAGAGACCGCGAAGTCGCGCAACATGGCGCCCGCGAAGTTGCGCGCCGAGTGGCAGCGCGATGGTCGTCTCGACAATGTCGGCTATTCGCTGCGGCAGAACAAGGTCCTCAAGTTCTTGGTCGAGCAAGCGACGGTGACCGAAGTCGAGAAGCTCACCGAGCAGGGCACGCCGCTTCCGGATCCGGGTCATGGCACGGAAGGCCATGTCCACGGTCCGGCCTGCGATCACTGATCCAGGGCCGTGCGCTGGGTTCTCGTCCAGCTCGCACACCCGGCCGTGGAGATCCGGAGCCGACCGAGATGGAATCTGACGCCGAACCGGAAAGAGGCTCGTAGGCGTGGGGCGCGATAGGCTTGCACCCATGGAGACCGATGCGACGCAGCCAGGCTCGAGCGGGCCCCACCCGAGCATGGCCGAGCTGCGCGACCCGAGCATTCCGCACATCCACGATCACCTCGCGGTGTGCTCGATGTGTCGGTCGGTCGTGGCGGCGGCGGATGATTCGGTGCCGATCCAGCTCGATCTGCCGAAGGGACTCGTCAGCGAAGATGCGTTCCGCTGGCCCGCCGATCCGATCGCGCGTGGTGGCATGGCGCAGATCTTCGATGGCGACGACAAGCGCCTCGGCCGCAAGGTGATCCTCAAGGCACCGCGCGACGACGACAACTTGCCGCTCGGCATGGTCGAGATGTTCCAGCAGCGCGTGACCGCCGAGGCGCGCGTGCTAGCGAAGCTCCAACATCCCGCGATCGTCACGATCTACGAGCTCGGCAAATCGACGGTGGGTTGGCCGTTCTGCGTGCTCGAGAAGGTCGATGGCGATTCGCTCCGCGACCGGCTCGACGAGCTGGCCGAGCTCGAAGAGGACGGCAAGCCGCGCACGCGCGAGCGGCTGGAGCTACTTTCCAACTTGACCTCGGTGGCGGAGGCGCTTGCGTACGCGCACGAGCGTCGCGTCGTGCATCGCGATGTCACGCCGAACAACATCCTCCTGGGTAAGCGCGGCGAGGCCACGTTGATCGATTGGGGCATCGCGAGAGATCTCGATGCGCCGGGCTTGGTCGAGCCGTCGCTGCGCGACGATCCAGGCAACTCGCAGAGTGGCCGCATGGTCACGATCAGCGCGGGCACGCCGCCGTACATGCCGCTCGAGCAGAGCCAGGGCCGCAAGGCGGATCCGGGCTTCGACGTGTACAGCTTTGGCATCACGCTGTACGAGACGGTCTCGGGGCGCACGCCGTACACCTGGAATCCGGCGAAGTCGCCGGGTGGCAAGACCGCGCAGGTCGATGCGTTTCTCGCGTGGCTGCAGTCCGATGATCCGATCGCACCGGCGATGCCACGCGATCACGAGCTCTCCGGGATCATCGCGCGGTCGATGACGAAGGACCCCAAGCAGCGCTTCACCGCCGACGAGCTCGTGCGCGCGCTCAAGCAGTACCTGACCGGCGACCTCGTGTTCTCGCATCGCTATTCGGTGACCGGCCGGTTGGCGCGCTGGGCGAGCCGGCATCGCGCGGTCACGGTCAGCGTGATGTTCTTGATCGCGGGCGCGATCGCCGGCGCCCTCGCGTGGGTCCACATCTCGCGACAGGCGCGCGAAGAAGCCGAGTTGCGCGCGTTGGCCTCGGCCGCGCAGACCAATGCGAGCGAGAAGGGCCGCGCCGCCGACGAGGCGAACCGCGATGCCGAGGCGGCGAAGGCACGTGCCGAGGAGGCCGAGCGCCAGGGCAAGGACGCGCAGCAGCTCAAGCTCGCTGCCGATCAGAAGCGCCGCGCTGCCGACGAGATGCGGCGCTCGGCCGAATCCGCGGCGACTCAGGCGAAGGGCACCGCTGACGAGGCGCTCAAGCGGTTTGACGAGGCAATGAGAAATAAAGAAGAGGCCGAGCGCGAGCGCGATTCGGCGAACACCGCCGCACAACAAGCCGAGCGCGAGCGGGATGCCTCGCACGCCGCTCAGGTGACCGCCGAGAAGGAGCGCGAGGCCGCGCGGGCAGGGCGCGAGGCGGCGGATCGCGAGCGCGATGCGGCGCGCGCTACCGCGGCGTCCGCAGAAGCCGATCGCGATGCCGCCAGGGCGGGCCGCGACGCTGCCGAGAAGGAAAAGGAGGCCGCGCGCGCGTCACAGAACGCGGCCGAGAAGGAGCGCGATGCCGCGTTCTCGCAGAAGGCCGCGCTCGAGAAGAAGCTCTTCGAGCTCGAGGGACAAAAGTCCGTGCACGAAAAGCCCGATGCGCCGGTCACGAACCCCGCGCCGTAGGTACGATCATCGAGATGGCGAAAGCGAAAGCTGCGGGTGCAGCGAAGGACCCCGCGGCGAAGGCGGCACCTGCGAAGAGGGCGGCACCGACGACAGCGAAGCCTGTTGCGAAGAAGGCCGCAGCGGCAGCGGCCGCGAAGCGTGCCGCGGCGAAGGCTGCTACGCCGGCCGCGCCTGCACCCGCGGCACCCGCGAAGCAAGCGGCCAAACCGAAGGCCACGAAACGCAAGCCGGCGAAGGCCTCGAAACCGGCTAAGAAGCGAAAGAAGCGCGCGCGTTTGATCGGTGACCGCTTCGGTGCGGCGGTAAAGGCCGTCGGTTTGAACGCAGCGAACTCGGTCGCCGACGCCGCATCGGTCGTGGCCGACGCCGTGCGGAGCGGCGTCGCGAAGTTCAGCCGCTGGAGACATCGTCCTCAGCGGTAGGCTCAGAACGCGCTCAGCGCCCCGGTCACGAACCCCGCGCCGTAGTTCGCGTACGCTCGCGGCGATGACGAAGGCGAAGCTGAGTGAGAGCGCTGCAGCACTGTGGGCGCAATATCTGAAGAAGCCCGATCCGCAGACCTTGGCGGTCTATGCGGATGCGTTGCAACAGGAGGGCGATCCGCGCGGCACGTATCTCCAGCTCAAGGCCGTCGCGAAGCCCACCGAGGAGCAGCAGGCTGCGATCGTGCGGATGGAGGAGACGAACCGCGGTGCGATCGTCGGGCCGGCGAAGGCGTTCGTGCGCGAGACCGAATTCGGCCCGAACGGGCTCGTCGATCGGGCGCGCACCGAGTTGCCGAATCTCCTCAAAGGCCTCGCGCCGATCAGCGAGCTTAGCCCGCGCTTGATCCTCACGCTCACGTCCGTCAAGACGCTCAAGGATGCGGTCGCGCTCGGCAAGGTCGCGCCCGCGGAGCTCGCGAAGATCTGGTTCGTCGATTTCGGTATGCTCACGGGCTCGCTCGGCGGCATCCAGCTGAATGACAAGCAGCTGGCCGCGATCGCACCGGCCTTCGCGGAGGTCGAGCACCTGCAGCTGAGCTGTCGCGGCGCGCCGGGCAAGGCGTTCTCGCCCGAAGGCTTGCGCGCGTTCGGTACGCACTGCAGGAAGCTGAGATATTTGTCGTTCGATTTCTATCGCGTGGAAGGCCAGCCGCCGGTCACCGCCTACGCGCAGGTGATCGGGGAGACGCCCGGCTTCGCGACGCTGCGCGCGCTCGATATGGAGGGCGTCACCGAGCATCATCTCGGTTCGTTGAAGCTGAAGCTCAACAAGCTCACGGACTACCTCAACTACGCGCAGAAGGACCGCTACTCGCTCGTGCCGCGGCTCGAGAAGCTCGTCAGCTAGCGCTGCCAGAGCTTCGCGAGGTCGATCGAGTGCGTGAAAGGTACGAGCTTTACGCGCTTGTCACCCCAACACTGGTAGCCAGTTTGGAGCCTTTGCCATCGTGCGCGAAGACAGCGACCGTATGAGGTGCGGGATCGATGCACCAGAGATGATCGACGCCGGCCCTTGTCGAGCCGCGCGGTCGACGGCGATAGGCCCTCGAGCACCCGATCGGGCGCGACCTTCGTCGAGACGACGACAGGAAGCTCTGGGAGCGACGATCGCCGGCACCCACAGACGTCAGGAACGAGCAGATGCTTGCCAAACCAGATCTCGACGTCGTGAAGAATGATTCAACCGTCGGGGCGGTCATGGTCCGCGCGCTCTAACTGGCATCATCACTTGCGTGAGTGCGCGCGAGTGGTACCTCGCGCTCTTCTTGAATGGAGCGTCGTCCATCAGGACCCAGGCTACCAGCTCGACCGTCATGCGCCGGCACCAATCCATTCGGCGATCGACGTGAACGTGTGGTCACCGATCACGACGTGATCGACGATCGGAATGCCGAGCAGCTCGCCGACCGAGCGCATCCGATCCGTGAGCTCGACATCGTCGGGGCTCGGCGTGGGATTGCCCGAGGGATGGTTGTGCACGAGCACCGCGCCCGCGGCGGCCATGCGGATCAGTGGCCGAAACACTTCGCGCGGATGCACCTCGACCCCGTGCACGGTGCCGCGTGCGACCTCGACGACATCGAGGAGCCCGTTGCGAATATCGAGGCCGAGCGCGAGGAACACTTCTTGTTGCAAGCCGGCGAGGCGAGGGCCGACGACGCGGAACACATCTTCGGGATGCGCGACGGTCTCGCGCCGCTGCTCGGCTTCGACCGCGCGGCGACCGAGCTCGAATGCAGCGGCGATCCGCGTGGCGCGCGCGGCCCCGATGCCGACCACCTGCGCGAGCTCGCGCGGCGTGGCGCGCGACACCGCGATCACTCCACCGTTGGCCTTGACCAGCGCGGCCGCGACTTCACGCGCGGTGTGCTTGCGCACGCCCGTCCCGAGGAGGATCGCGAGCAGCTCTTCATCGCCGATCGCGTTGGGTCCACGTCTCCACAAGCGTTCACGCGGACGCTCGTCGCTCGACATCTCGGTCATGCGGGACTCGAGAGCAAAGGTCGCGCCACGTCGTGCGCGTGTGAAACCGGCGGCTTGTGACGCGCGGCTGTCCGAGCTGTCCAGCCGGCGGACACGTCCGACCGGATCTCGGTCGCGTGCTACCTTCGCGGCGATGTTCGTGTGCGTGGAGTGCGGTGCCTCGGCGACGAATGCGGGTCCGTGCCCTCACGACGGTCATGCGCTTTGTGACGCTGGTGACGACCAGGTTCTCGGAGCGCAGATCGGGCCCTATCGCGTCGCGCGATTGCTCGGCGTCGGTGGCATGGGCCGGGTCTACAAGGGCGTGCATCCGCAGATCGGCAGTCGCGTCGCGATCAAGGTGCTGTCGCGCGAGTGCAGCGATCGGCCAGATCTCGTCGAGCGGTTCTTCTCGGAGGCCAAGGCGGTCAACGTCGTCGCGCACGAGAACATCGTCAACGTGCTCGATCTGGCGACGCTGCCGGATGGTCGCCCGTACATCATCATGGAGTTTCTCGATGGCGCGCCGCTCTCGGCGATCATCGAGCACGCGCGCGCAGTGGGGCCGCTGCCGCTCGGTGCGATCGCGCGGCTCGCGGCCGAGGTGCTCGACGCGCTCGCGGCCGCACACGCGAAGGGCATCATCCATCGCGATCTCAAGCCCGATAACATCTTCGTGTCGCCCGCGGGGCGCGCGAAGGTGCTCGACTTCGGGATCGCGAAGCTCCAGCCGCAGCTCGGTGGTAGCTCGACGCACACCGGCTCGCTGCTCGGGACGCCGCACTACATGGCGCCGGAGCAAGCGGCCGGAAAGGTCGTCGATGCGCGGGCGGATCTGTACGCGATCGGCGTGATCCTCTTCGAGTGCGCGACGCTGCAGCGGCCGTTCGGCGCCGAGGCGCTGTTCGATCTGTTGCGCCAGCACATCGAGGTACCTCCGCCGCGGCCTCGCGCGCTACGCACGGATCTGCCCCCCGAGCTCGAAGCGGTGATCTTGCAAGCGCTCGCGAAATCTCCCGACGAGCGGTTCGGCAACGCGAACGCGATGAGCTTCGCGCTGCAACAAGCCACCGCGGGCTTGCCGCCCGAAGCGTGGGCGCCGCTTCAGCCCGACGGCACGGTGACGAGCACGTGGACGCCCACGCCGCCGGCGAGCTGGGCGCGGAACAAGACACCGCCCCCCCACACCCAGCTCACGGCGACCGCACCCGCGACAGAGCACGCGCGCAAACGCGGTAGGGGTCCGTGGCTCGGTATCGGCGCGAGCGTGATCATGGGTGGTGGGATCGCGGCGGCGATCCTCGCGGGCGGTAGCAAGCCCGCGCAGATCGCGGTGACCGCAGGCTCGGGTTTGGCGATGCCGCCGCCGCCATCATCTCCGCCATCGCCGCCATCAACGGTCGTCACCCCTCCCGCTGGCGAGTCGGACGAGGTTCCCGACGAGGATTTCAATGCGGCAGCGGATCTCGCCGCCGCGTCGCTCGAGGGCGTGCCGCTCGCATCGCTACCGCCCGGCATCCGCGCGGCGATCACGAAGTACGGCAGCTGGACCAAGGTGCCGGTCGCGGTGAAGAAGCGGCTCACCGCCGAGCTCGCGAGCTTTGCCACGCAAGCGGCGCTCGCGCCCGACGACCCCGCACCACCCGAGTCCACGAAACCGGCCAGACCCGCGCTGCCGGATCCACGCAAGACCGCGGACGAGCCGACCCAGTTGCCCTCGATCTCGAGCCGGCCGCCGGGCTTCGATCCGAAGCGCGCAGACTTCGCGGTCATCCTGCCGTGGGCGCTCGGGCAAGCGCGGCGCTTTCGCGGAGACGCGCAGCTCGCGCGCGTCGATCTCGCGGGCGTCTACCCCGATGGTCACGTCGAGCTCGGTGAGATCGATCTGCGGTTCGTCTCGAAGTCGCACATGACGAAGGGCGAGCACTTCTACGAGGAGTGCGAGTTTCGCGTCGATGTCACGCCGGGCTCGCTCGAGATGCGGCCGATGTCGGAGATCAACTGCGACCCCGAGATCCCCGCGCCGAGGTGCACGCTCGCGCAGGTCTGGAAGATGGCGCTCGTGCAGAAGCCGGAGCTCGGCAACGTGCCGGCGAACATTATCTACATGTCGAACAGCGCCAACCACCACGTCGTGTGGGACTTCGAGGTCAAGGGCATGGCTTCGCTGCAGTTCGCCGACCGCTGCGGAAGCTAGCTCTTCGACGCGGCGCGTGGTGACGTGCCATCGACGTACTCGAGCGTGTCCTTGCACGATAGCGATTCGAAGCCGCGCAGCGCATCTTCGTCGGTGAACACCTCGGGGCATTCGGTCCGGCAGCGCTGCTCTGCGGCCTTCGGATGGCCGGGCTTACACTCGACATAGTGCTCGCACGCGCCTTCGCAGGTGCCTGTCAGCTTCGGCCCCGTCGAGAATTGCTTGACGATGCAAGCGGTCATGGCGAACGCCAAGGCTGCAATCGCTAGCGCTCTCATCGCAGGGGATTGTAGCATCACGGGCATATGAAACGGATCGCGATCCTGACGAGTGGCGGCGATGCTCCCGGGATGAATGCGGCGGTGCGCGCTGCCACGCTCGTCGGTCGCGCAGGTGGCGCCGAGATCCTCGGCATCGAGCGTGGGTATCGCGGCTTGCTCGACGATGCGTTCGTCGAGCTCGGGCCGAACGATGTTGCGGGGGTGTTGCGGGAAGGCGGCACGATCCTCGGCTCGGCGCGGTGCAAGGAGTTTCACGAGAAGCCGGTGCGTGATCGCGCACGTGAAATTCTCGCGCGTCGCGCGGTCGATGGCTTGATCGTGATCGGCGGCAATGGCTCGCTCGCCGGGGCCTTGCACCTCGCGGATCCGGCGGAGATCGGGAGTGGTCGGCCGCTGAAGATCATCGGCGTGCCCGCTTCGATCGATAACGATCTCGCGCTGACTGGCTTTTCGATCGGCGTCGATACCGCGATGAACACGATCGTGGAGGCCTGCGACAAGATCGCGGACACCGCGACCGCACACGACCGCACGTTCATCGTCGAGGTCATGGGTCGCGATTGCGGCTACCTCGCGATGACCTCGGCGATCGCGGTCGGTGCCGACCTCGCGCTGTTCCCCGAGGCCGGCAAGACCGAGGACGATATCGTGAACCAGATCGTCGAGGCCGTGACCACGGTGCGCAAGCGGCCGTCGCGCCGCGGTCGCCGAGTGATCATCATCAAGGCCGAGGGCGTGGCCGTGCAGGTCGATCGCTTGAAGCAGCTGGTCGATGCGAAGCTTCACGCGCGACATCCGGATGCCGAGCCCGCATCGATCGAGACTCGAGTCACGGTCCTCGGGCATGTCGTGCGCGGCGGTCGGCCCTCCGCGTTCGATCGGTTGCTCGGTAGCCGGCTCGGCAATGTAGCGGTACGTTCGCTGATGGCCGGCGAGACCTACAAGATGGCCGCGTGGATGCCACCGGTCGAGCTGACCGAGGACATCGGCCAGCGGTCGCCCTACGACCCTTACTGCTGGCTCGTCGACATCAAAGCCGTGCTCGTCGCGACCGATGACCTCCTCAAGGGCCGCAGCTCGCTCGCCCGCTGGCGTGCCGGCGCTTTCAACGATATCGAGGACGCACTTCTGTTGTGAACTGAGTATATTGGCATCGAGTGTCGGGACTCACGGAACCAGAGCTGTATCGATTGTTCGATCGCTCGCCGGTCGGCATGTTTCGTTCGAATCAGAACGGCGACTTCGTCTATGCGAACGCCGCGCTCGCGACGCTGCTCGGCTACACGATTGCCGAGTTGCTCGAGCTCGATCTCGATGATGTCTACGTCGACCTCGAGGTGCGCCGGGAGCTGCGGCAAAAGTTTCTCCCGCAGCGCAAGGTCGATCGCATCGAGCTCGACTGGAAGCGCAAGGACGGCAGCATCGTCACGGTTCACGTGTGGGGCCACGTCGTCGATCACGACCAGAGCTGGTCGTTCGATGCCTCGGTGCTCGATGTCACCAGCGTGAAGCACCAGCGCGAAGAGCTCGAACGTACGAAGCGCACGCTCGAGATCGTCGTCAACCAGATGCCCGCGATGTACTGGGTCGTCGATCCGGAGCTGAACCTCACACGCACCGGCGGCGCGATCGAGACGATCATGGGCTACCCGCCGAGCACGTTCGTGAAGTCCTCGCTCGCGCAGCTCCACGCAACGGATCCGGGCTCGACCGATCCGTTGCCGTTTCACCAGCGCGCGCTCGCCGGCGAGACCTGCTCGTACGATACGACCTATCACAACCGCCAGCTCGCGGTGACCGTTGCACCGTATCGCCAGGCCGATGGCACCCTGCTCGGTGCGATCGGCACGCTGAGCGATGTCACCGAGTCACGCACGCTCGAACGCCGGCTCGTCGATGCGCAACGCGCGGAGAGCCTCGGCGTGCTTGCCGGTGGGCTCGCCCACGACTTCAACAACCTGCTCGTCGCCGTGATCGGCAATGCGGATCTCGCGCTGCGCGACATCCCTCGCGGCATGCCGGGACGCGCGGCCGTCGAGAACGTGCGCGATGCCGGCCTGCGCGCGGCCGAGCTCACGCATCAATTGCTGACGTTCTCCGGTAAAGCGGGGGCTGGGACCACCCGCATCTCGCCGGCGACAGTCGTCGAGGAGCTGGTGCGGATCCTGGGCCCCTCGCTGCCACCCGCGATCGCGATCGCGTCGGAGATTCCCGCCGAGCTCCAGCTTCGCGCCGATCCGGGCCAGCTCCGGCAGGTGCTGTTGAACCTCATCACGAACGCGCGCGATGCCGTGATCGGCAAGGGCGGAGCGATCACGCTGCGCGGCCGCCTCGTCGAGCACGATGGCCAGCAAACCACCACGGACGTGCTCGTCGCCGACCCCGGCACGTACGTTCTACTCGAGGTCATCGACGACGGCAGCGGCATGGACGACGAGACTCGCCGCCACGTGTTCGAGCCATTCTTCACGACCAAGGCTCACGGTCATGGCATTGGCCTCGCGGCGGTGCTCGGCATCGTGCGCGCGCACCACGGCGGTTTGCGGCTCTGCACGAAGCACGGCGCCGGTGCCACGTTTCAGGTGTTGTGGCCGGCCGCCGTCGCGGCGCCGGGTCGTGGCCCGACCCCGCCGCCCACGTCGGCGACGCGGGTCGTGCTCGTGATCGACGACGAGGAGCTGGTCCGTGATGTGGTGGCGCGGATGATCGAAGATCTTGGCTACGGTACGCTGACCGCCGCGGATGGCGCTACCGGCATCGCGCTCGCCAATGCAAATCCGATCGATGCGGTCCTCGTCGACCTCTCGATGCCGCGGATGAATGGCCGCGAGGTCATCGAGCAGCTCCGTAAAAACCGACCCACCTTGCCCATCATCGTGTGCTCCGGCTACGACTGCGATGGCCACGGTCCCACGCAGGCAGATGCCTATCTCCCCAAGCCGTTCCGTATCGACGTCCTCGAGCGTATCCTCGCGAAACTGCTCGTACATTAACGTTTCGTTGTGTCTGGGGAGTTGCAAACTGTGTAGGTTGCCCCGAGGAGCCATCGTCGTGGTTAAGGTGCATCAGTGTCGGAAAACCTGCTCTCGATCAAGGTCCTCCTCGTGGAGGACGACGCCCGCCTCGCGCAACTGACGGCCCGGTATCTGGAAGGTCATGGTGTGCTCGTGACGTCTGCGGGTGATGGCATCGAGGGCCAGGCCGAAGCGCTCCGCCGCCAATACGACTGCATCGTGCTCGACCTCATGCTCCCGGGTCGCGACGGCATCGAGGTCTGCCGCGAGCTGCGGACCCGGATCGACGTGCCGATCATCATGGTCACCGCGCGCGGCGAAGAGGCTGATCGCGTGCTCGGCCTCGAGGTCGGTGCCGATGACTACGTCACCAAGCCGTTCTCTCCGCGCGAGCTGCTCGCTCGGATTCGCGCGAACGTGCGCCGCGTGCGCGGCCAAGCCAGTCCAACCCAGGACACGATCGCGGTCGGCACGTTGCTGCTAGATCCAGCGAAGATGACGGTCGAGCTCGACGGCAAGAGCGTCGATGTCACCGCGTACGAGTTCTCGATCTTGCGCGCGCTCGCGCAACGCCCGGGCAAGGTGCTCTCGCGTGAGCAGCTGCTCGATCTTGCGAAGGGCTCTGCGGACCTTAGCTTCGATCGTTCGATCGATGTCCACGTCTCGCGCCTGCGCGCGAAGCTCGGCGACGACAGCCGCAATCCGAAGATCTTGAAGACCGTGCGCGGCGCGGGCTACCTGCTCGCCGATCTTCGCCGCGGAGGCGACGCGTAACATGCGCCGCGGCGGTGTGCTGGTCTATCGCGTCTACGCGCTGACCGCGGCGATCGCGGTGAGCGTGATCGTCGCGATGATCATCCTGCCGCGCTTCGTCGGCAGCCCGCGCTATCTCGAGCCGCAAGCAGCGCTCGTCCAGAACATGGTCGATCGCTACTCGACCCGCACCCCGACCGAGCTCGCCGAGCGCGTCGCTCACCTCGCCACGCGCGTGAAGGGCCGCCTCACGCTGTTCGATCCACACGAGCGCGTGATGGGCTCGACGATCACGCCGCCGCTCGATCCACCGACCACCGAAGAGCTCGAGACCTTGAAGACCGAGAGGTGGTCTGTCGCGCGCTATCGGATCGTGGTGCGCAGCGACGATGGTTCGATGATCGGCCTGTATCTTCCCGACCACTCGGGCTTTCCATGGAGCTTTGTGATCCCGCTCGGCATCGGTGTGCTGCTGATCGTCGGCGTGGCAACCACGTGGTTCACCCGCCGCCTGGTCCGCCCGCTCAGCGACCTCGCGGAAGCCGCGCGCCAGTTCGGTAGCGGCAATACGAAGGCTCGCGCGGCGCTTCATCGCGAGGACGAGCTCGGCGAAGTCGGTCGCGCCTTCGACGACATGGCCGATCGCACGTCAGCGCTGATCTCTTCGCAGCGCCAGCTGATGGCCGATGTCTCGCACGAGCTGCGCACGCCGCTCGCACGGATCCGTGTCGCGCTCGAGCTCGCGGCCGAAGATCCGGTCGCGGCCAAGGACGTGCTGAGCGATGTCGGCACCGACCTCGACGAGATCGACCAGCTGATCGCGGACATCCTCACCACCGCCCGGCTCGATGCCGACGCGACCTCGATCCACCGCTCACCTATAAAAGTGGGCGAGCTCGCGGAGAACGCGATCTCGCGGTTCGAGGCGCGCCATCCCGGCCGCAAGTTGCAGCAACAGCTCGGCGGAACGGAGCGTTCGATCGAATGCGACTCGGCGCTGCTGCGGCGCGCCCTCGACAATCTGCTCGACAACGCTGCAAAATATTCCGATTCCCCCGTCATGTTGCAGATCATTCCGAACGGCAAGGTCGTGACGTTTGCGGTCGTCGATACCGGTATCGGTATGAGTGCAGATGACCTCGAACGAGCCGGAACCCCCTTTTGGCGCGCCGACGTCAGCCGCACCCGCAAGACGGGTGGGGTCGGCCTCGGCCTCGCCCTCGCACGTCGGATCGCGCGTGCTCACGGTGGTGACGTGATCCTCGCGTCGAAGATCGGTCAAGGCACGACTGCTCGGTTAGAGATTCCGTACGCTGAAGGTGCACTATGAGTCCCCAACTCGCTCGCTGGATTCCTCGCGTCATCATCATCGCGCTCGTGGCTGCGGCCACCGCGTTCGTGTGGATCAAGAAGCCGTGGGTCAAGGGCGAACCCGAGCTCACGTTCTCGACGGTCAACGTGACGAAGGGCTCGATCGCGGCGCAGGTCACCGCGGCCGGCACGCTCTCGGCGCGCACCACCGTCCAGATCGGTGCGCAGGTCTCGGGCAAGGTCATCGAGCTGCATGCGGACTTCAACGATCAGGTCAAGAAGGGCCAAGTCCTCGCCAAGCTCGACGACTTGCTCTTGAAGGGTCAGATCGATCAAGCGCAAGCGGCGAATGACCTCGCCGTCGCGAACGAGAAGAAGGCGGCAGTCGCGCTCAACGACGCGAGCCGCCAGTACACCCGGCAGAAGGGCTTACAGGATCAGCAGCTCGTCGCCGCGACCACGGTTGAAGGGTTCGAGCTCACGCGCGATATCGCGAAGGCCGCGCTCGCGGCGGCCAAGGCGAGCGTCTCGCAGGCCTATGCAAATCTATTTCAAGCCAAGACGAATCTGTCGTACGCGACGATCTATTCGCCGATCGATGGCGTCGTGCTCACGCGGTCGTACGACATCGGCCAGACCGTACAATCGTCGTTCTCCGCACCGACGCTGTTCACGATCGCGGAGGATCTCTCGCGCATGCAGCTCGATACGGCTGTCGCCGAAGGTGATGTCGGCCGGTTGACCGATGGCATGAAGGCGACCTTCGCGGTCGATGCGCATCCCGGCATGACGTTCGACGGCACGGTGCGCCAGGTCCGCAACTCGCCGACCACCACCTCGGGTGTGGTCACCTACGACGCGGTGATCGATGTCGATAACCACGAGCACCTGCTGCGTCCAGGCATGACCGCGAACGTCACGTTCGTGCTCCAGAAGGTCGATAACGTCGTGAAGATTCCGAACGCCGCGCTGCGCTTCAAGCCCACGCGCGATCAGATCCAGGCGTTGATGGCGCGGTTCGGTGGCGGTCGCGGCTCGGGCCATCGAGGCGGGGGCACAGGCCCGCCTCCCGACATGGGTGGCGCGCCGGGCGCGAAGAAGGATCCAACTCGCAAGATGCTGTGGAAGCTCGTCGACGGCAAGCCGAAGATGGCGTTCGTCAAGCTCGGCCTCACCGATGGCTCGATGACCCAGCTCACCGAGGGCGAGATCGATGCCGGCGATCAGCTGATCACGGAGATCCAGGGCCTGCCGACGACCACTCGCAAGATGGGCGCCTTCTGATGACGGCGCCGCTGATCGAGATGACGGGCATCACCCGCACGTACGTGATGGGCGACAACCTCGTTCACGCGCTGCGCGGCGTCGATCTCACCATCGAGCATGGCGCCTCGATCGCGATCATGGGGACCTCGGGCTCGGGCAAATCGACCATGATGAACATCATGGGCTGCCTCGATCAGCCATCGCAGGGTTCGTATCGGCTCAACGGCAAGGATGTCTCGCGCCTCACGCGCAGCGAGCTCGCGGATGTTCGCGGTCGCATGATCGGGTTCGTGTTCCAGAGCTTCAACTTGCTCTCGCGCACGAGTGCGCTCGAGAACGTCGAGATGCCCTTGATGTATCAGGGCCTCGGCGGCAAGGAGCGCCATCGCCGCGCGATGTCGGCGATCGATCGCGTCGGCTTGACCGGGCGCGAGCATCACCACTCGAGCCAGCTCTCCGGTGGTCAGCAGCAACGCGTCGCGATCGCGCGCGCGCTCGTCGGCGAAGCGCCGATCATCATGGCCGACGAGCCCACGGGCAACCTCGATACCAAGACCTCGTACGAGGTCATGGCGATCCTGCAAGGCCTCACCGATACGGGCATCACGGTCGTGCTGGTGACCCACGAGCCCGACATCGCGGCGTACGCGAAGCGCGTGATCACGCTGCGCGATGGCTTGATCGTCGACGACAAACAACAAAAGCCGGTGCGGGCCGAGGAACAGAGGGGCGATTCACGAGCGCCCCTGGGAGCCGCATGAAGGTCATCACCACGCTCAAGCTCGCGTTTCGCGCGCTGTGGCGCAACAAGGGGCGGTCGCTCCTGACCATGCTCGGCATCATCTTCGGCATCGGCACCGTGATCGCGATGATTGCGAGTGGCCAGGGCGCGAAAGAATCCGTCGCCGACGTGTTCCGCGCGATGGGCACCAACCTCCTGATCGTGACGAATGGCTCGCAGGCGCAAGGCGGTGCGGCCGGCGGCGCGGGCTCGCGCTACTCGCTGACCTGGGCCGACGAGCAAGCGCTCGAGGACGGCGAAGTTCCGACGGTGCGCTGGGTCACGCCTGTCCTCCAGAGCAAGGTCCAGGTCGCGAGCGACGAAGCGAACTGGAACACCACCGTGGTCGGCACCAAACCGGCGTACTTCTCGATCAAGAGCTGGGACGTCAAGGAAGGCGCGCTGTTCGACGAGGAAGCCGCGCGCACCGGCCCGAACGACGCGATCATCGGCACCACCGTCGCGACGCAGCTCTACGCGAACACGAGCCCGGTCGGCCAAGCGATTCGCATCAACAACCAGATCTACAACGTGATCGGCGTGCTCGAGACCAAGGGCCAATCCGGCATGGGCCAGGATCAGGACGATACGATCATCATCCCTTTGAAGACGTACATGCAGCGCATGGACAAGGGCATGGGCAAGTATATCTCGAAGGGCCAGATCTTCGTCTCGGTTGCCAGCGAGAACGACATCTCCACCGCCGAGACCCAGCTCACCGCGATGCTGCGCGAGAAGCACAACCTCGGCGCTTCTGACGACGATGACTTCCGCATCCGCAATCTCGCCGAGTTCGCGATATCGCAGCAGAAGTCGACCGAGAAGATCACGACGCTGCTCGCGATCGTCGCGGCGATGTCATTGATCGTCGGTGGCATCGGCGTCATGAACATCATGCTCGTGAGCGTGATCGAGCGAACGCGCGAGATCGGGATCCGGATGGCCGTCGGCGCGAAGCCATTCGACGTGATGACCCAGTTCCTCGTCGAAGCACTCGTGCTCGCCGGTCTCGGCGGCGCTATCGGCTTGGCCTTCGGCGCGGGCATGGCGAAATACATGGCCGGCTACTACGGCTGGAAGTTCTTCTTTCCCGCGGCGACCGCAGGCGTGGCGTTTGCGGTGGCGGGCGGCGTCGGCGTCGTGTTTGGGCTGTATCCGGCGATCCGCGCCTCGCGGCTCGAGCCGATCACTGCACTGAGGTACGAGTCATGAAGCTACGGATAGTTCTTCTCAGTTTGCTCGCGATGCCGGTTGTCGCCTTGGCGCAGCCGACGCCGACGCCGGCGCTGACGCCGACGCCGGCGCTGACGCCGACGGGCGAAGCACCGCCGCCGACCGACAACGCACCGCCGAGCGCGCCGCAGTGGGCCTCGGGTGTCGTCGATGTCACCGCAGCCGAGACCGCCACGCCTGGCAAGCTCACGCTGACGATGGCGCGCGCGGTCGAGATCGCCGAGAAAACCCAACCGACGCTGCGCATCGCGCGCGCCGCGGTCGAAGCAGCCGAAGGTCGCGTCGATTCGGCGAAGGTCATCGAGCGTCCGACCGTCTCTCTCGGCGCCCAGATCTCGGCGAGCTCGACCGGCAACACGTCTTGCAATGCGACGATGACCACGACGTGCGGTGGCGTCTTCCACGGCACGTACGGCACCGGGCTGTCCGCGAGCGCGTCGTGGCGAATCTATGACTTCGGGCTCACCGCCGCGAACGTGCGCGCCGCGCGCGCGAATGCCGATGCCTCGATCTCGGGCGTTTCGGTGTCGTCGCTCGATGTCCGTCGCGATGTCGAGATCTCGTATCTCTCGGCGCTCGCCGCGAAGCGCTTGACCGTCGTTGCCGACGCCACCGTGAAGAGCGAAGCCGGCCACCTCGATCAAGCGAAGCGCTTCGTCGCGGCACAAGCCAAGGATCCGATCGAAGTCGCACAAGCCCAGGCGCGCTTCGCAAACGCGAAATCGGCCTTCTCGACCGCACAGAGCAACGAAGCGGTCGCGCTCGCGAACCTGCGCGGCGCGATCGGCTGGATGGATCCGAGCCGTGCACCAGCCGTCGATCCGACCTGGCCGACGCCCGCCGACGAGCAGCCTCGCGATCTCGTGACGCTCGTCAAATCGGCGCGCCAGTACCGCCCCGAGATCGTTCAGTACGACAAGCAGATCGCCGCCGCGGATGCGAGCTTGACCGCCGCCCACGCGGAGCGTCGCCCGATCCTGTCGGCGAATGCCTCCGCCCTGTGGGGCCCCGACCAGAATGACTGGTCGCCGCAGCCATCGTGGTCGGCGACGCTCGCCTTGACGTGGGCGCTCTTCGATGGTGGCCGCGCGCACGCCGATCAACGGGTCGCGAACGCAAACCTGATCTCGGCGATCGCCTCGCGCGATTCGTTGCTCGTGAGCCTGACCTCGACGCTCGAATCCTCGCGAGCGCAGATCGTCGCGAACCGCGCGAACGTCGATGCGTCGAACGAAGCCGTGACCGCTGCGCAGGCGCAGCTCAAGCTCGCGGAAGCGCGCTACGCACAGGGTCTGGGCAGCCAGATCGAGCTCGCCGATGCGCAGACCGCGGTGACCACCGCGGCCGGTAACTTGATCTCCGCCGAGCTCAACCTGTCCGATGCGTGGGCGACGTTGCGTCGCGCGATCGGTCAGACGACCGCCCAGACGACCGCCCCGACGACCGCCCCGACGACCGGCCCGACGACCGGCCCGACGACCGCCCCGACGACCGCCCAGACGACCGCCACAAACTAGGCTCTCCGGCTTCGGCCGAGAATAGTCGCGCTGCTTCGCCGCGGTTGACTCGGGCGCGATCACCGATGGCCGGCTCGATCCGTATGCGCTGGACGCCGCTCGGCCAGTCGAGAGACCTGGCAACAAGGTGCCACGCTTCTTCCACGATGAAGATCAGGCAGCCGCGCGGAGCTGGCTGCTGCTCGCCAAAAACATCTGGGGATGGTTTCTGACTAAATTCCATCGTTCTCTCAGTCGCACACCGGCACTTCGGCGCAGACCATCGCGGCGTCGCAGTCGCCGCTCTTGCACGCGCTATCGACCGCGCACGCACCACCGTCGGCGAGCAGCGCCGTGCACTGCAGCGTCGCGGTGTTGCAATAGCTGCCATCGCTGCACAGGCCCGCACAGGTCTGGCCGGTGATCGGCAACGCCGCGCACGTCAGGCTCTGCGGATCGCAGGTATAGTAGCGCGAGCAATCTTTCGAGGTCGCGCAGGCGTCGCCGCGGAGGCCCAGCGGCGCGCAGATCTTGTTGTTGTTGCAATACGAGCCGAGCTCCGCGCACTGGCCATCGGGGCACGCCTCGCCGAGGTGCGGCATGGTTCCGCAGATGCCCGGATCGCCGAGGCAACCGAGGCCGTAATCGCAATCGGTGTAGAAGGTGCAAGGTGCGCCGGCGGTGAACAGCGCGACGCACTTCTTGGTGTTGTCGCAGGTCAGGCCGGCGCCGCACGCGCGCGTCGCGCACGGGGCGCCCGCCTTGCCCGGAGCCTCGGCCGCGCTGCACTTGCCCGCGCAACACGCATCGGTGCAGCTCGGCATCGCGCATGCTGCGGACTGGCACTCCTCGTTGGTGAAGCACGTCGCGCCGGTCGCGCCGGTGCCGGAGACGAAATCGAGGCAGGCAGATGGCGTCTCACGCGCCTCCTTCGTGGTGCCATCACACGAGGCGTTCTTGATCGCGTCGATGCACTGCTCGGCCTTGTCGCTGTCGTAGTTGACCTTGCCACCATCGATCTCGGCGAGCAGGACCGTGTCGCTGGCGATCGGGAGGAACCCATTGCAGTCGGCGGTCGAAGTGAGGATGCCGCAGCGCACGCGAAGGTCGCACTGGGCGTCGCGGAGATCGGTGCCGAAAGCCTGCGCCGTGATGCCGCCACCGCATCCCGCAATTAGCACGACGACGGCGAGGGGTCTCATACGTCGACGATAACGTAATCCGCTATGCTGCGCGTGTGGCTGGTGAGTCGGATACCACGATCGACGGCACCGTCGAACGTGTCGCATTTCACAATGCGGACACCACGTACACCGTGGCCAAGCTGACCACCAAAGAAGGCGAGGTCACGTTCGTCGGCAAGCTGATGGGGGTCGACGAGGGCATGCCGCTGCGGTTGCGCGGCACCTGGGAAGTCGACAAGAAGTGGGGCCGCCAGTTCAAGGTCACCGAGTACGAGCTCGTGACGCCGAAGACCTCCGCGGGCATCGAGAAGTTCCTCGGCAGCAAGGCCTTCACCGGCATCGGGCCTTCGCTCGCGAAGCGGATCGTCGAGAAGTTCGGTGCCGAGACGCTCGACGTGATCGAGAAGAATCCGAACCGGTTGACCGAGGTGATCGGCATCGGCGGTGCGCGCGCGACCACGATCGCGAAGGTGTTCGGCGATCAGCGCCACGTGCAGGACGTGATGGTGTTCTTGTACGGCGTCGGTGTTTCGGGGGCGTTCGCCGCGCGGATCGTGAAGCGCTACGGCAAGGATGCGATCCGGGTCGTGAAGCAGAACCCGTATCGGCTCGCGCACGAAGTGTGGGGCATCGGCTTTCGCACCGCCGATTCGATCGCGGAGAAGCTCGGTATCGCGCGCGATGCACCGGAGCGGCTCGAAGCCGGCCTGTTGCACGCGCTCGAGACCTCGGTCGAGGATGGGAACATGCATCTTCCCGACGACGAACTGCTGCGGAAGGCGGCGGAGCTGCTCGGCCTCGCGGTCGAGAGTCTGCCGCCCCGGCTCGCCGCGCTCGAGGCTTCGGGGCTGGTGGTGCGCGAGGTCCTCGGCGATCGCGGTGCGTGCACGGCGCTGCCCGAGTTTCACGATGCCGAGGTCGCAAGCGCGGAGAAGTTGGTCGAGCTGATCGAGAGCCACACCCGACCGATGGCGATCGATATCACCGCTGCGGTCCACGCGTTCGAGGCGGTGACCACGCTCGAGCTGGCCACGCAGCAGCGCGCCGCGGTGATCGCGGCGCTGCGCGATAGCTGCACGGTGATCACGGGCGGGCCCGGTGTCGGCAAGACCACGATCGTCAAAGCGATCGTGCACATCGCGAAGATCGGCTCGCGGAAGGTCTCGCTCGCCGCACCGACGGGCCGCGCGGCCAAGCGGCTCGGCGAAGCGACTGGCGTCGAGGCGATGACCATCCATCGCTTGCTCGAGTACCAGCCGTACGCAGGTGGTTTTCAGAAGACCGCGGAGAAGCCGCTCGAGGCCGACCTGCTCGTGATCGACGAGGCCTCGATGGTCGATGCGATGCTGTTTCGCGCGGTCATCGATGCGTTGCGCCCGGGAGCTCAGCTCGTGCTCGTCGGTGATGTCGACCAGCTGCCGTCGGTCGGAGCGGGCTCGATCCTTCACGACGTGATCGCCTCGGAGGCCGCGACGGTGATTCGCTTGACCGAGATCTTTCGCCAGGCCGCGGCGAGCAAGATCGTGGTCTCGGCGCACAAGATCAACCACGGCGAGATGCCCGAGCTCGAGGCGCCGCTCGCGGCAGGGACCAGCGATTTCTATTTCATCTCGCGCGAGGATGCCGATTCGGCGCGCAACACGATCGTCGAGCTCGTCGCGGAGCGCATCCCGGCGCGGTTCGGCCTCGATCCGATCACGCAGGTCCAGGTGCTCACGCCGATGCACCGCGGCGAGCTCGGTACCAACGCGGTGAACCGTGCGCTGCAAGAGAAGCTCAACCCGGCGGCGCAGGCGACGAGCGGTGAGATCGTGCGCGGTGACCGGATCTTTCGGCGCAACGACAAGGTGATGCAGACCCGCAACGATTACGACCGCAACGTCTTCAACGGCGATATCGGCGTGATCGAGGCGGTCGATCCACAGGGCGGCGTGATCCGTGTCGATTTTGATAGCCGGCTCGTCACGTACGAGCGCGCGGAGCTCGATCAGTTGATCCACGCGTACGCGGTCAGCATCCACAAGAGCCAGGGCTCGGAGTATCCCGCGGTCGTGATCCCGATCGTCACCCAGCACTTCATGATGCTGCAGCGCAGCCTGCTCTACACCGCGGTCACTCGCGGTAAGCGGCTCGTGGTGCTCGTCGGTTCGAAGCGCGCGGTCGAGATGGCGGTGAAGAACGCCGATGCGCGCAAGCGCTACACGTGGCTGTCAGAGCGCATCCGCACGCGTGTCGCTACTCGAGACTGACGGCGATCGGCGCATCGGCCAGCTCGTTCGTATCATCGGCCTTGCGCGGCAGGACCTCGGCGAATTCGGGCGCGAAGTTCGCGAGCGTGCGCCCGACCGCAGCCGGGCCTTGTGCGAGCGCGACCCGCAAGGTCTGCGCCATGTGATCGAGGCGGGTCTGACCGAGCTTGTCGACGATGCCGGAATCGGCGATGACATCGATGATGCCGTCGCGTACGGCGATGAAGACGAGGAGGCCCGTGCGATCGCGGGTGGCGTGGATGCCCTTCTCGACGAACAGCGCGCGTGCCGCGGTCAGCACGTGGTCCTCGCGCAGCGATGCCGGAACGAGGAAGCGATAGAGCGGGGCGACGAGCTCGACGAGGAGCGCGGCGACCACGCCCGCGGCGATCGGAAACACCAGGGTGGCCCACGGTGCCCACTCGTTCAGCACCGCGAAGATCAGCACCGCGTAGGTCGCGACGAGCCCGACCGTGATGTGCTGGCCGAGGAACAACCGAGCGCGAGCGCGCACTGCAACCACACACTCCACGCTGGAGTTGTTCTCGATCGCCGCGATCGCATCGCGAAACGTCTTGTCACCTTCGGGTGCGCCCCAGCTCATGATGCGTCGTGCTCTTGCAACAAGCTCACCAGCTGCTGCACGCCGTGTTCGGGGAACGCGTTGTAGATGCTCGCGCGCATGCCGCCGACCGAGCGATGGCCGCGCAGGCCGGAGAGCCCCTTCGCTTCGGCCGCCGCGATCAGCGCGTCTTCGCGCTCCGGTGTCGCGCCGCGGAACGTGATGTTCATGTTCGAGCGGCTGCCCGGCTGGGCGTGGGCGCGCCAGCTGTTCGAGCCGTCGAGGAAGTCGTAGAGCAGCTTTGCCTTGCGCGCGTTGACCTCGGCCATGCCGACGAGCCCGCCGTGCGCCAGGATCCAGCGGCAGACTTCGCCGATCATCCACACGCCGAACGTGTTCGGCGTGTTGTGGAGCGAGCGCTCCTTGGCGTAGACGCGGTACTGCGCGAGCGGCGACAAGTTCGTCGCGCCGGTCTCGATGAACTTCTTGTCGGCGATCACGAGCGAGATCCCCGAGGGCCCGAGGTTCTTCTGCGCGCCGGCGTAGATCAGCGCGTGGTTCGCGAGCGGCAGTGGGCGCGAGAAGATGTCGCTCGACGCATCGCACACGAGCGGCGCGGGCGCTTGCGGCGGCGCGGCCCACTCGGTGCCGTAGATCGTCTCGTTGCTCGTGTAGTGGACGTAGCGCGGCGAGGCGCTCCACGCGAACGTGCTCGGCACCGAGGAGAACCCGTCGGCCTCGGAGCTACACGCGACGTGGACGGTACCGAAGCGCTTGGCCTCCTCGATCACCTTGCCCGACCACACGCCGGTGTGACACACGTCGACCGTTTGATCCGCCGCGAGGAAGTTGCGCGGCACCATCTCGAAGTGTTGCGTCGCACCGCAGGTAACGAACAACACCGCAAACTGGTCACCGATGCCGCCGACCTCGCGGATCGCGGCTTCGGCGCCGTCGAGCACGCGCATGAATTCCTTGCCGCGATGGCTATGCTCGAGCAGCCCGATGCCGGAGCCGTCGAGATCCCAGATCGCCTCCTGCGCGAGGTGCAGCACGCTTTCGGGAAGAGTGGCCGGGCCCGACGAGAAGTTCAGCTTCCGCACGGTTACCTGGCCAGCAGCGCTCAACGGCGCTGAATTTCTTCGTGAAAGAAGACGGTGATCGCGATGCAGTGAAACGCTTCATCGGACGATTGCGTCACGACGAGGTCGGTCACGTTCTTCTCGGCGTGCGAGTTGATCCACGTGGTGACCTTCTCGCCCAACTGATCTCGATCCGCGACCATCGTTGCCGAGAACACCTTCACTCCGTTGAACTTCACATCCTTGCGGAGAGTGAGTTGTCCCGACTGATTGGCTTGGTTCGCGGACATCGGGGCGCGAAGCTAGCACGGGCTATTCGTCGTCGTCGAGCGCACGATCCAAAGCATTCGCGAGGCGCTCGGCCTCTTGGGGCGACATGTTGGCGGGCGTGAACGCCTTTTCAGCGGTCTCTACCAACGCCACCATCCGCGCCTGCTCGACCGACATGCCCGACTGGTCGTTCGTGATCCACTCGTCGAGCTCTTCGGTGAGCCGCTTCTTCGGAGCGCGTAACTCGGGACCCGTCGGCTGCAATCCTTGCGGCTTGCCGGTTCGGCGGTACGAGATCGAACCGTACGAGATCTCGAGGTCGCGCCTGAACTCGATCATCGTCTGGTAGCGCTTGCCCGGATCTTTTTGCATCGCCTTCAAGATCACGGACTCGGCTTGTTCGGTGATCTCGCGGTGCGGTGCGAACTCGCGCGGGGAGGGCGCCTGCGAATGGATGTGCATCGCGAGCACTTCGCTCGATTGCGGTGCCTCGAACGGTGGGCGACCACACAGCATGTCGAACAGGATGACGCCGAGCGAATAGACATCAGCGCGATGGTCGACATCCTCGCCGCGCGCAGCTTCCGGCGACATGTACTCGGGCGTTCCGAACACCGCACCTTGCACGGTCTCGGCGAGGAGCTCGTCGGGAACGAGGACCTTCGCGATGCCGAAATCGAGCACCTTGACGAAGTCGTACGATTCTTCGCGCTCGGTGATCCACGACGAGTTGTCGGGGTTCATGCGCACCAGATCGCGGCGACCAGGCCGCTTGATGAGCATGATGTTGTCGGGTTTGAGATCGCGATGGATGACGCCGACCGCATGTGCCGCATCGAGGGCGAGCGCGATCTGGTTCGCGATGTTCAGCGCGCGATGGAGCTCGACCGCGCCTTCTTTTTCGATCAAATCCTCGAGCGACTTGCCCTCGAGCATCTCCATCACGAAGTAGACAGGACCCTCGGGCAGGATGCCAAAGTCGGTAACGTCGA